>Ga0181574_10000644_pt1 | contig 32648 bp, 34 predicted proteins | sample 101ome_24_FD_145600 | JGI IMG/M metagenome (GOLD analysis project Ga0181574, IMG submission 145600) | Coastal salt marsh microbial communities from the Groves Creek Marsh, Skidaway Island, Georgia - 101410AT metaG (spades assembly) | ecosystem: Environmental > Aquatic > Marine > Intertidal zone... | reverse complement strand
ATTGGCAAGAGTAATAGAGCAGTTGCGGAAGAGTTTGGGATATCCGCTGCAAGCATTAGTCATGTGGCGAGTGGACGAAACAAGGTTGGTTTGGAGTTGGTGCAAAAAATACTGACGCATTACCCATCCATATCTGCAAAGTGGCTGTTAACCGGGGATGGGACTATGCATGCGGAAGATGCTACCATGCAGGTTGAGTTATTAAGGACTCAGTTGCATGACATCGTAACAAGTGTTGAAGTATTGAACGCTGAGATGGTTGTTTTAAAGCGAAAAACCGAGCAGCTCAACAAGCTATTAGACTGATTTGATGCGCTTGTTAATGGCGTAAACGCCGATTAATATCAGTATCATGCCACCGATTTGAGGAAGGGTAATGGATTCGCCAATGGCCAGTCCTATTAAAACGGCTACAAATGGTATGAAATACGTTACGGTACTTGAAACTACCGGACCTGAAAGCTGTACCAATCTGTTGAATAAGATTAAGCTGATAGCAGTCCCGAACAGCGATAATGCAGAAACGGCGGCAACTGAAGACCATAACTGATTTGGGTCAGCCGTTGTAAAATTAGACAAATCTGTAACCAACAAAATTGCAAGTGCAGGCAGGGCAATGAAGGTTAGGGGCAGGGTGGCTATTGTGAATGCCTTGTATTTGCTTAGCTTCTCCTTTATAAGGTTAATGTTTGCCCCGTAGAACATGGTAGCTATAACCACGAAAATTGCAAAAACAGGATCTGTAGTGCGTTGAGCACCTTCGTTATCCGCGCCTAAAACCACTGCAATGGCCCCGGCAAACCCAATAAGGACACCAATCCATTTATTCTTAGTTATTGCACCAGAACCGATTAATGCTGCGATGATGATTGTCCATATTGGCGTAAGCGCATTAAGAATACCCGATAAGGATGAATTCACTCGAGTAAGCGCAAATGCAAAGAGAAAAGCCGGTATACCACTACCCATTAAACCTGCTAGAAGTGCATACTTGCGATCACTTTTATGTACTTGTTTTAAATGCTTTAAAGCAAAAGGAGAAAACACCAAGCCACTCAAGAAAACACGGTAGGCAGCCATTTGAATTGGACTAAACACTTTAAGCCCTTCTTTCATAAGTATGAACGAGCTTCCCCATATTATGGCTAGAATCGCAATTAGAAGTGTTGGAAGCCAGTTCTTATCTGATGTCATTGTTTAAAAAGTCGGGAAAATTACATTGATTTATGCTCTGCACACCGAAGGTTTAAAATAATTTTGCAGGTAATGAAAGTATTGATTTTAGGATCTGGAGGGAGAGAACATGTTCTTGCTTGGAAAGCTGTACAGAGTAAACACATATCGGATGTTTTTGTTGCACCGGGAAATGCCGGTACAGATGAGATAGCTAAAAATGTGGACCTAAAGCCAACTGATTTCTCATCAGTGGTTGATTTTTGTCTTGAACATTCGATTGACGTATTGGTTCCAGGGAATGAAGATCCGCTTGTACTAGGCATTGTAGACTACATCGCGGAGAGCGAGGCAAATAATGTATACGTATTTGGACCAAACAAAGAAGCAGCTCTGCTTGAAGGAAGTAAAGAGTTTGCAAAGGCTTTCATGGCAGAAAACAATATTCCAACGGCAGCATATGAGGCATTCACGGCGGAAACTATTGAGGATGCGAAATCATATTTAAGGACTAAAGCGGCGCCATATGTGCTTAAAGCAGATGGACTCGCGGCGGGTAAAGGTGTTATACTTGCTCAAACCTTAGAAGAGGCAGATCGAACATTGGATGAGATGTTGTTGGATGCCAAGTTTGGCGATGCGTCAAGCCGTGTAGTAATTGAAGACTTTATCACAGGTGTTGAGTTTTCAATATTTGCCATGTCAGATGGAGACAATTACATCATACTTCCTGAAGCGAAGGACTACAAGCGAATAGGTGAGGGCGATACCGGATTGAATACCGGAGGAATGGGGGCTGTAAGCCCGGTTCCGTTCATGACTCCCGACTTTATGCAAAAGGTTGTAGATCAAGTGATAGATCCAACTTTTAAAGGACTCCGTAATCGGTCAAACAAATTCGTAGGATTCGTCTTTTTTGGTCTAATAAACGATAATGGTCAGCCTAAAGTTATTGAGTACAATGTTAGGATGGGAGATCCGGAGACAGAAGTAGTTTTCCCTCGTTTAAAGAACGACTTTGGAGAGTTGCTAGATCTAGCGCGTAATGGGAAACTTGGATCCGCCAAAGTTGATATTGATCCACGGACTTGCACTACGGTTTTCACGGTTAGTGGTGGCTACCCGGAGACATATGAGAAAGGAAAGTCAATGTCGATAGGTCAAGCCCCTAACAACAATATTCTGTTTTTTCACGCGGGCACGAAACGTAATGGACAAGAGGTTGTTACCTACGGTGGGCGTGTACTGGCCGTAACCGCTTTTGGGTCAAATATTCAAGAAGCCTTGCAAAACAGTTATTCAGGCGTAAATGTTATTGAATTTGAAGGTAAAAATTACCGCACCGACATAGGTAAAGATTTAATGGCAATGACAACATGAGTATTCTAAAGAAATTATTCGACTACATCCTACTTAGAAAGGATGAAGAGTTTGGTGACAATACGTACATAAAGTGGATGCACGGCATCAATAAGATTTCAATTCTTATCTTTTTGGTCGCAATTATTGTTATTCTTGTCCGGTACCTGTAAACAAAAGGATATCGAAACTGTAACCATCTAAAACGAAACTATGGGACCATATGCAGCTATTATACTAGGGGTAATAATCATGATTGTTGGTGGCATCGTTCAAGGCCGTCTCAAATCAAGGTTCAAGAAATATAGTCGGACACCTTTGTCATCAAATCTCTCAGGAAGAGAAGTGGCTGAGAAGATGCTTCGTGAAAACGGTATTTATGATGTTGAAGTAATATCCGTTCGAGGTCAACTTACAGACCACTACAACCCAACCAACAAAACGGTAAACCTTTCGGAATCTGTTTATAATGAGCGAAATGCAGCCGCCGCTGCTGTTGCCGCACACGAGTGTGGCCATGCTGTTCAACATGCTTATGCATATCCTTGGCTAACCATGCGAAGTAAGTTAGTACCAGCCGTTCAAATCAGTTCGCGATTTGTTCAGATTGTGCTTATAGCAGGCATCGTTCTTATTCAGGTATTTCCAAATCTTCTTTTAGTTGGGATTGCCATGTTTGCCATTACTACACTATTCTCGTTCATTACCTTACCCGTGGAGTTCGATGCAAGTAAACGTGCCTTAGTATGGATGAAATCGAGCAACGTGGTGACCGAGCAAGAGTTAGGTAATTCAAAAGATGCACTTAAATGGGCAGCCATGACATATGTCGTAGCAGCGCTTAGTTCTTTGTCGACCTTGCTCTACTACATAATGATTTACATGAATCGTCGTTAACGATTTATGCGACTAGCAGGCTTTTACTTTGCTATCATACTAGGGACTGTTTTAACGCAAGCCCAACAAATCAAGATTGATTTGACCGAACGCATGGAAGACGATAAAATTCAAAAATCGTTAGCTATTTTGCCGGTATATCGTTTTGAGTCGGATAGCATCGAACCATTTACCCTATTTGGCGTGGACAAGGAAGAGCTTGGCGGCCAGCAAGAACCGCTGGTCATTCGGAAGTTCCCTGACTTGGACTACACCAACGACACCGGCTACACGTACATTTATTTCTCTGGAGCGAACAACGACATCAATCAAGGTTATTGTCTCACGCTAATTGGTAATTATCGTAGGTCGACCCGAACGGTTTATTTCTATGTAGATCGGAATAACAATTTGGATTTTACCGACGACGGTCCGGTTGATTCTCTACCGTATGCGTTAAATACAATTGAGATCAAACTGCGCAACCTCACAAATGCTAACGCAACGCACCAACTTCGACTAACGCGAATGAAGTACGGTGAGAATTATAATTATCGCAAGTTGCTGGATGAGCATTTTAAGAAACATAGTGGTAACAAGAAGTTCACCAGTATAAACTACTGTTACCGAGAGCAACGATTGAACACCATTGGTGCGCGCTTCAAATTCGATACAGATAGTTTCACAATCGCACTCAAGGACATGAATAACGACGGTTTATTCAATGAATCTTGCATGGATAGACTCTACGTAGGAGGATATCACGATGTGATACATACCGAAGAAATGGCGCTTCAGCTTCCGAAGATTGAGGATAATTATTTTGAATGGAATCAGAAGCGATTCCGCATAGTTAACATAGATCCAGCCGGAAACTACGTTACCGCAGAGGTGGTGGAAGGAGAGGAGTTGATCAAGCAACTTCAAATGGGTAAGAAAATCCCCGAATTCTCCTTTGTAAACATTAACAACGAGAAAGAAGAGATTAAGGATTACAGGAAGAAACCCACTTATATATTCTTCTGGAACGAAGAAAACTTAAGTGAAGAAGACACCTCATATCTCAACAAACTGAGATTGGAGTACTCCGATGATTTAAACATCATCACCCTTAATCATGGGGACAATCATAGAAACGTGAGAAAGTTTCATTACTACGAAAGGATTAGCTGGCCCATTGGATTTTCAAGTTATAAGCTTGGTAAGCTGTTCTATCTGGAGGCTATCCCGCGAGGTTTTTACTTAAAAAAACGTTTAAAGCTGGAGAATGACAACATTACTCCAAAGAAGCTTTATGAAATGTATAAGGAAAAATATTAACGATTGCGTTAAATCTTTCTACATTAATTCTCTGTTTTTCTATCTTTACGCAAAATCAGTTTATGTCGGAGAAACATTGGCTCAAAAGCTATCCGGACTTTGTAAAGCCGGAGATAAACCTAGATGGATACAACAGCATCGTTGACATTTTTGATGAAGGTGTCCGTAAGTTCGGGAATCAAGTAGCGTACAAGAACATGGATGTCGAAATGACATTCATTGAATTAAACGATCATGTAGACGCACTAGCTTGGTATTTACAGAACAATACAAATCTGCAAAAAGGAGATCGGATTGCGCTTCAAATGCCCAACCTGCTTCAGTTTCCTGTAGCAATCTTTGCGTGCCTCAAGGCCGGTTTTGTGCTGGTTAACACAAACCCTTTGTACACCGCTGAAGAAATGCGACATCAGTATAAAGATTCAGGTGTTAAAGCCATTATCATACTGGAAAACTTCGCTTGTAACCTAGAGAAAATCTTAGATGATACGGGTATCGAAACGGTAATCGTAACTACTATAGGTGATATGCTGGGAGGACTAAAAGGGGGCATTACGAATTTTGTGGTTCGTAAGGTGAAGAAAATGGTGCCACCATTTAGTTTGCCTTCAGCCATTCCTTTGAAAGACTGTTTAAAATCCGGTGCGGGTAAAAAGCCAACTCCGGTAGAACTCACTCAAAGTGATCTTGCATTCTTACAGTACACTGGGGGAACAACAGGCGTTTCAAAAGGAGCTATGTTATCCCACGGAAATATCTGCGCAAACGTTCAGCAGGTTGAGGAGTGGATAGCGAATCTCTTTGAAGAAGGAAAAGAGACCATCATTACGGCATTACCGCTCTACCACATCTTTGCGTTAACGGCAAACTGCATTGTATTCTACAGATACGGCGCTAAAAACATTCTTGTCACCAATCCACGTGATATGAAGGCATTCTGTAAGGATTTGAAGAAAAACCCATTCAGCATTATCACTGGCGTAAATACATTGTTTAACGGTTTGCTTAATCAAGAAGCATTTAGGGCGCTGGATTTCAGTGGTTTAAAACTCGCCCTTGGTGGTGGGATGGCCGTTCAAGATGCCGTTGCAGATCGTTGGGAAAAGCTAACAAACAGTCCGTTACTGGAAGCTTATGGGCTATCTGAAACCAGTCCGGCCGCTACAATCAATCCGGTAGACGGCACGCATAAACGCGGGTCAATTGGTTTGCCAATGCCGAACACAGACATTCGAATTTTTGACGACAACGGTAAAGAAGTACCAGTTGGCGAGCCCGGTGAAATTGGAATTAAAGGACCTCAGGTGATGCAAGGCTATTGGAATCGGGATGACGAGACCAAAGCATGTTTCCTGGGTGATTACTTCTTAACCGGCGATATCGGAGTAATGGAAGAAGATGGATTCTTCAAGATTGTGGACCGAAAAAAGGAAATGGTAAATGTGAGCGGTTTCAATGTCTTCCCAAATGAAGTTGAGAAAAACATTGCCGAAATAGACAAAGTCTTAGAAGTTGGGGTTCGCGGTGAGAAAACCAATAGTGGTTCTGAGTTTGTTAAAGCGTTTATCGTTAAAAAGGACGACTCATTAACTGAGCAAGAAGTAATAGACTTCTGTAAGGAGCGTTTAACTGCATACAAAGTACCGAAGAAAGTCGTTTTCCGAGATGAACTGCCTAAATCCAATGTGGGCAAGATCTTGAGGCGTCTGTTGGAATAAATGAAACGTGGAGTAATATCAGCTGTAGTGGTTCTACTCGTTGCCTTACTGGCAACTGTGTTAGTCCTGAAATACAAGTACAAGCTGGATTATGCCGACGTCTCCATTCATCAGACAACTGCTGAGAAGACCTATAACAATTATCGAGAGCAAACAGCTGCGGCTGCCAAAAAGTATAATTTGCCTCAGGAGTATCTCCTCGCGTTAATTGTTTTAGAATCTTCGGGTCGCAAAATTGTACCGCACCGTTTCGAAAAACATGTTTATGCAAAACTTGACGCGGTGGCAAGGAGCAAACAGCCTGATCTAGAAGGCATTACAAGTGAACAGCTTTATGGAATGAGTGTCGGAAATATGAAGAAGCTCGCAAGTAGTTGGGGGCCATTTCAGATTATGGGGTACAAGTGTTTCGAAATTGGGGCAGACATCGATGATCTCCATGGTACAAATGCGGTAAAAACAGGAGCACAATGGATCGACAAGAACTACGGTGAATACCTCAGGGCTGGCCATTTCAAAGACGCATTTCACATCCACAACACAGGTAAGCAGTACCCCAAAATCAGCCCTCCAAAAACGTACAACAAGAATTATGTCCCGAAAGGACTTAAGTATATGGACGAGTTCCGAAAAATGATAAAATCAAACTAAGCAAATGACCAGCATTTCAAACAAAACCCTAAAGTTTCTAAAAGACGTTAAGTCAAACAATAGCAAGGATTGGTTCGACGAGAACAAGCCACGATATGTTGAGGCCAAAGACAACATGAACGAATTCATGCAATCGGTAATGAATAAACTCAACGAGACAGACGTTATAGATGACTACAAGGTGTATCGTATATACCGTGATGTTCGTTTCTCAAAAGATAAAACACCATACAAGACCTATCTACATGCCTATTTGAAACGGTCTGGCGCTTCACGACGTGGGGGGTATTGGGTTGGGATTGAGCCCGGAAATACTCAAATAGGAGGGGGATTCTATGGACCGGAAAAGGATGATTTACTTAGAATCCGGAAGGAATTTGAAGCTGATTCAAAAACAATCAATGAGATACTAAAAGATCCTGAGTTTGTAAGTGCTTTCGGCGAATTGAAAGGTGATGGACTTAAAACAGCGCCAAAGGGTTTTGATAAAGAACATCCAAATATTGAATTGATACGAAAGAAACAGTTCTATGCGATGCGACCTTTCAGTGATAAAGAGGTTACGTCAGATAGCTTTCAGGACAGCGTAGTGGAGACGTTTCACGCAATCAGACCATTTTTTGATTACATGAGCGATGTGTTGACGACAGATTTGAATGGCCAATCGCTGTTGTGATTTGGGCGTTTGTAAAGAGTAGGGTTTGGGATTTCTACTACTGTGTAATCTAGATTAGTCCTTTTTCAACGGCATATTTTACTAACCCAACGGTACCACGTACATCTAGTTTAGCGATTAGATTTTTCCGGTGTGATTCTACCGTATGATGACTAATACACATTTGGTCTGCTATTTCATTGGTAGTTAGCTCCTTAGCCAGTAGTTTGGGCACTTCTTCTTCTCGTGGTGTTAGTCGCACTTCTTGTGTTTGTTTGCTCGCGCTAGACAAGCCAGTCATAATTGTCTGCGTAACTTGATTGCTGAAGTAGGTTTCTCCGGAGTGGACGTTTACGATTGCGTTTTCAAGCTCTTCAACACCGGTGTTCTTGAGAATATAACCATGAACACCAGCTTTAAGTAAGCGTTCAATCTGCACCTTTGGGTAGTCCAGCTGATGTAATTAGATCCTGATTCCTGAGTTGTGACAACTTCGATGTGGTTACTCGGTTGAGCGATGGTTGTGAATACGAATGCGATAAGAAGTGCGATTGTTGTTGTAAGTGTTTTCATAATTCCTTTGTTGTTTTTGTACACTTCAAAGGTGGATATGAGGCACTCTGTATTTCACCCCGAAAGCAGTGAAATTACAATATCCCTGAAATCAGGGAGAGAGGGGGTAATGAATCAATGACTGAATGATTGAATGATTGAATGATTGAATGATTGGATGAAAGGGGAATAAAGGAGTGAAAGTGGTTCAGTCGAAATAATGAATTGAATATTCTCAATTCTCAATTCTCCATTTTCAATTCTCAATCCTAATTCTTCCGTCTACGATTGATCTCGTCTCGAATTTGAGCGGCTTTGTCGTAGTCTTCCTCTTGCAATGCTTCTTCAAGCAATGTTTCGAGATCTTCTAACTCAAAACTACTGTAATCCGAGGATTCCCCGATGTTTTGCATGAAGTCGTCAACTTCTTGTTCGGGTCTTCCTGGCAATTCTTCTGCATCGCTGTCTGAGTCATCCGACTCGATACCTACAGTTGTCATAATCTCCGGACTGGTATAAATAGGGCAACTAAATCGAACTGCTAACGCAATCGCATCGCTAGTTCGCGCATCTATTTCTATTTCTTCACCTTCTCGGACACATAAAACCTTGGCGTAGAATACGCCTTCGACTAGGTTGGATATAAATACTTCTTTAACCTCAACGTCAAATCCTTCTGCGAAGCTTTTAAAAAGATCGTGTGTTAGTGGACGTTGAGGTTTTATATTTTCTAAAACTAATGCAATGGCTTGGGCTTCAAAAGCACCGATAACAACCGGGATACGACGATTACCTCCAACTTCCCCTAAAATTAAGGTATAAGAAGTACTCTTTGTTGTATGGCCACTGGCCAATCCGGCGATATCGAGCTGAATCTTGCTCATTAGCTGGCCTTTAATTCCTTAGCTCGAGCAAGTAATTTTGGCACAACTTCAAACGCGTCTCCAACAATTCCGTAATCAGCTGCTTTAAAGAATGGAGCTTCCGGGTCTGTGTTAATTACACAAATAACCTTGCTGCTACTTACACCGGCCAAATGTTGTATCGCCCCTGATATTCCTACAGCGATATATAAATTAGGCTTGATCGTAATACCGGTTTGCCCAACGTGCTCGCTGTGAGGTCTCCAATCCATATCACTTACGGGCTTTGAACAAGCGGTAGCAGCTCCAAGTACGTCGGCAAGTTCTTCAATCATTCCCCAGTTTTCAGGTCCCTTCAAACCTCGACCCGCAGAAACAACTAATTCTGCTTCAGTCAATGGAATTTTACCTTTAACCTTGTCTATTGAGATTGATTTTGTTTTTACGCTTGAACTTACATCTGTTGAAACAGATTCTACAGATCCGGCTTTGTCGTAAGACTTAATTTCATAAGAGTTGGGAACAACTGTAATTAATTTCACATCTCCTGACATCGAAACCTTCGAGAAGGCTTTGTTTGAGAAACATGTTTTGCGTATGCTGTTACCGTCCGTCATGGCAACTACACCAGTTGCAAGTGCAGCATTCAACTTTACAGCCGCTTTGGGCGCAACACTCTTTCCCGTGTAAGAACCTGATACAACCACGTAATTGCCTCCATTGTTCGAAACTACATCAGCCACTGCCGTTGCATACCCTCCAGGGGAAAAGGCTTCTAGGCCACTTCCCGTAACGTGATAAACCTTATCGGCGCCATAGTTTCCTAAGTCAGACGTGTCTGCATCCTCACCAATAGCAATTGCAGCACAACTTGAACCGGTCGCAGCCGCTAAATCGGCACCATATGTCAAAGCCTCTTGAGAGTACTTTTTAATTTTTCCTTCTTCGCTTTCTACTAATACAAATACCATGTCTATATCAATTTTTTCTCCGTTCTCAATAAATCAATAAGCTCTTCTGCATTGTTGGCATCAATTAACTTAACACTACCTTTTTCAGCAGGAAGCTCGTAACTATCATAATTTGTTGCACCGTAATCGACTGATGGCTCTACAACCTCGAGAGGTTTCATCCGTGCTTGCATGATGCCACGCATGTTAGGAATCCGAGGCTCGCAAAGCTCTTTTTGTGCGCTCAGCACGCAAGGCAAACTAGCTTCAACGGTTTCTCGACCACCGTCGATATCTCGAACAGCTGTCACTTTTCCGTCGTTCACCTCAATTGAGGTAACCACATTTATAAGCGACATATCTAGCATTTCAGAAAGGATTCCTGCAACTTGACCACCATTGTAGTCGATAGACTCACGGCCGGTAAGAATTAAGTCGTATGATTGACCCGCAATGGCATCCTTAATACACTGAGCTGCGTGCATACCATCTTTTGCAACCGTATTCACACGAATCGCCTTTTGTGCGCCAATCGCTAATGCTTTACGCATAACAGGCTCTACAGAAGCATCACCAACAGTAATAATGGCAACCTCTCCACCTTGAGCTTCGGTTATCTCCAAAGCCTTAGTTAGAGCAAGCTCGTCGTATGGGTTGATTATAAACTGAACACCTTCGGTGTTGAATTTTGTGTTGTTCTCAACAAAACTGATTTTTGTGGTCGTGTCTGGAACGGCACTAATCCCTACAAGTATATTCATCGATAATTGAATTCTTTTACGTTGAAAATGAGGGGCAAAATTAAAGAAATTGAAGGGAAAAATGGCCTTGAATGGATAGAATAGAGCAGCTTAAAAATTTTCTAAAAGACGAGCCGGATGATTCGTTTCTAAACTATGCGTTAGCCATCGAATATGTTGGGCGAAACGACATGGATCTCGCAAAAGATATTTTTATCAAACTGATAAAAAATGACCCAAATTATACGGCTACGTATTATCATCTGGGAAAGCTATACGAGCAGCAAGGAAACAAGGATGAGGCTGAGAGGATTTACGAAGAGGGAATTAAACTAACTCGAGCGGCAAAAGAACAACACAAGCTCGCAGAACTACAGTCCGCTTTAACAAATATGCTATATGACGACTACTAAGTTTGAATGCTTGAACCCCGATTTTAAAGCGGATATTGAAGAAAAACTACAACGACAGTTTTTTATGAAGCACATGGGGTTTCAACTGGATAAAATTGAGCTCGGTCATGTGACAGGAAGTGTACTTTTAGAGGAGAAGCACTTGCAGCAAAATTACTTTGTACATGGTGGTGTTTCTTCAACAGCGTGCGACATAGTAATGGGATTTGCTGCTTACTCTGTACTGCCTAAAAACTTTGGAGTTGTAACGGTTGACCTAAATGTTTCTTTTCTGAACCCCGGTATTGGCGATAAACTTGTAGCCGAAGGAAGAGTCGTGAAAGTGGGAGGGCAGATCGTGTTTTGTGAAGCCGAAGTTTATGTTGAACGGGACGGTCAGCGAACTCAAACAAATCGAGCAACATCAACCATGTTCAAGGTGGATTTGACTGAGTTGAAATCTAAAGAGTGATCACTCTATTGTACTATCATCCACAAGTTTTGCGTTTGAACTACATCCAAGTGATTAAGTTTGCCCTAGTTTGAAAGACGAGTTCAAATCGGTCTATTTCAAGTATTTCCAACCGATGTGTAGGTTGGCAAAGTTCTATTGTGGTGACTCGCAAACCGCGCAAGATGTCGTTCAACAGATTTTTACAAACTTGTTGGAGCGAGGTGTCAACTTCGAAACCATTGACAGTGTTGAAGCCTACTTAATGCGCTCGGTTCGAAACAAGGTAATCACCGATCAATCAAAGCACAAGGTAACCACAGATCTTTCGGAGGAAAGTAGCCAGACTAATTTCGGCGCTGTTGAGCAATTGGAGGCGCGAGAAACAAAGCAACGCTTGGATAGTTTAATTTCTAGACTTCCGGAAAAACGCCAAATCATTTTCAAAATGAGTAGGTTCGATCAGATGACCTACAAACAGATCGCTGAGTCGTTAGATATTTCCATTAAAACCGTAGAAAATCAAATGATCGCTGCCTTAAAATTCTTAAGGAATGAATTTTTTCAATCTGAAAATCAATAGGTTAAGATTTTTATTTCAGAATGAATGGGGGTAAGCGAACTAAAAATAGTCTTACAAGTACAATCCGGGATTATGAACTATTTACAAGGAAATACCTTGTTGAGGTATTTACTTAATCAGTGCACAGTTGAAGAGAAAAAGCAACTGGCTGATTGGCTTGACGAAAGTCAGCAAAATAAAAATACATTGAACTACCTGCGGGGTCAGGTGAATTTAATGTCGTTGTAAAACCATATGAATAAAGAAACACTCATAGCACGCTATCTTGATGGCAGTATTTCCGATGAGGAACGCAAGGTTTTTGATAACCTTTTAGCTACGGATTCGGAGTTTGCCGTTGAATTTGCTAACTATCAGAAAATCTGGGAGATAAGTAGTGCTTTGAATGTTGATGATTCAGAATTTAACGTAACTGCGAACTGGAATCAATGGATAAATAAAGATACAAAGGATGTCGTAAAACCAATGTATACACGTCCTTGGTTCCAGAATTTCGCAAGGGTTGCTGCTGTTGTTGTTATTGCGCTTTCATCTTATTTCGTTTTCCACAAGTACACGAGTGATTCGTTTAATCCGGGGCTTGTGCATGAAACGAAACAAGATAACCAAATTGTTGGGCTTTCAGATGGCTCACATGTTTACCTAGACGATGTTTCCGAACTCGTCATTGACCGTTCGTTCAACGAAGAATCGCGTACAATGCGATTGAACAACGGTAAAGGCTTTTTTGTCGTAAAACCGGATAAAGACAAGGCGTTCGAGGTGGTAACAGACCACCTCACCGCCATTGTTAAAGGAACTACTTTTCTTGTTAGGACAGACGACCACTCTGCTTCTGTCGGTGTGAACACCGGAGTTGTTGAAGTGCATGTTGGCAATCAGACTGTGACTCTAAGAGCCGGCGATCAGATTGATTTTGACGCCAGTAATGGCGGAGTGGTCACTCGTTCTGTCTTTAAGAAAGAGGCCTTTGAAACATTACAATCAGAGTCTTTCAAGTACCACGACACACCGTTGAAAGTGGTACTAAACGATTTACTTGCTGTGAAAGGTTTGAAAATTATCGTTCCGGAATCACTAGAATCACAGCGATTTACCTTGGCACTCAACCAGTCATCCTCAGATGATATCGTAAACACGATTGCCGTTGCTGCAGGTATGCAGTACAAAAAGGATGCGAATGCTTACATTCTGTTTCCCAAGTAGTTAAATCTTCCATTTCGCGTCATCTTTCTCCCTTAGGAAATCTATCTAAACATCAGTTTTAGTAGATTTACCGTGATTTGAATCGGTTATATCTTGTTGGAATTATCGTCCTCACACTATTCAGTGGGGTAAAGTCTTACGGGCAGTGCGACTTTCTTAACCAACATGTAACTTTAAATCGGAATCAGGTGAAGCCCGAAGTTCTGTTACAAGAACTTTCGGAACGCTATGATTTTCAGGTGAATTATGCTCAAAATGTATTCCCCGATAAGCTCCTAAACGTTCAAGTTAATCAGCAAAAACTGAAACATGTGTTGAACAGCGTTGCACGATTTTCAGATGCTGAATACGTATGCACCGGCCCCAATACTGTGGTTTTTAGAAAACGTATGGCTACAAACCAATACGTACTCTCCGGCATAGTAACAGATAGCACCTCTGGACAACCAATTCCGGGTGCGCTAATTGTGACCGAAATCGGTTTTGAAGAAGCGGATCAAGACGGTTATTTCCAGGTTCGTTTACAGACGTTACCCTCATATGTCGAGATTTACAAACCAGGTTTTTTTAGTAAAGCAACTTTGGTGACAAAAATCCCAGGCATCCCAATAAACATAGCCTTAAGACCGGATAACACACTTAATCCTGCCGTGGTTGACATCTATGATTCTCTCTTAATGGTTAGAAAAACAGGAGGAGTTAATATCAATATGACTGAGTTGAATAAGATTCCGTCTATTGCGGGTTCACCAGGCATCTTAAATAGTTTGCGATTCCTACCGTCCATTCAAAGTACAGTCGAAGTAAATGGCGGCATGGTGGTGCAAGGTGGAGGAAGAGATCAAAATTTAGTTCTTTTTGACGGTATGGAGCTCTACAATCCAATGCACCTATTTGGATTATTCTCGGTATTTGATGAAAACTCTATTCAAAGTGTGTCATTCTACAAAAATGCAATTCCTCCCATGTATAGCGGACGTTTGTCGAGTGTTTTGGATGTAAAGAGTAGAGTAGGAGACTTTCAGAAATGGAGGAGCCGGCTAAACATCAACCCGGTATTGATGGAAGGCCTTGTTGAAGGACCAATTAAAAATGATAAAACGAGTCTACTTGTCTCCGCCCGACGTTCATTCACCGATTTCTTTCCACTGTTCTACGAGCTAATCCAAGCACAAAATGAACTAGCACGATTCAAATATTACTTCTACGATGTCACTTCTACTCTAAATCACAAGTTTTCTCCAAAGTCAAGCCTCTATTTTACAGGATATTATGGTGGAGATATTGGTTATATCCGCGATGACCGCAAAGAATCCGGTATTGTATTGAATGAAACGGAGAATGATGAGTTTGTTCAATCGAACCTCGTTGGCACGGCTGGCGTTAAGTCTTGGATTACAAATCGATTACTTCTACATGTGAAAACGGGATTTACCCAATACGGGTTCTCTCACTCAAATGCATACAATTTAGAAGTAGGAGGAGATTTGCCTTATATCAGACAAACTGAACTCTCGTATAACAGCAGCATCTCTGATTGGAAAACAGGTATTTATGTAAAATCACTACCTCGAAATAATCACGCTTTTAACATGGGTATTGAAAATATATGGCACAACTTTTCGCCATCAAATTCATCCTACTTCTTAAGCGAAAATGATCTTATTTATTACGACACCACATACGGTTATCGTAATTCTAGAATACAGGAACAGCGGTACTTTTTTAGTGATGTATATGCCAAGAAAAACTGGAAAATCTTAACAGGATTTCAGTTTGTAAACTTTGCAAATGAGGCCACATTTCAGTCTTTTCAGCCGCGATTTAACGCTTCATATACGGTAAAGCAGAAGAATAGATTGGAGGCTGGCTTTGCGAGAACAAGTCAATTCATGCTTTTTGTGCCAAATAATTTGTTAGGTATTCCAATAGACATTTGGATACCAGCCGATAACAATATTGACCCGATGCATTGTGATCATTATACCGTGAGCTATTCTCGAAAAATTGGTTCTCAAAATTTGGCTTTTCGGGCTAATGCGTATTACAAGATTTTTCAGAATGTGATAGAGTACAAGAATGGTGTGGCCGATTTTATTGCGGAATGGGACGAGGCGCTGTGGAAAGGAGAGGGGCGAGCGCGAGGAGTTGAGGTAATGCTGAAAAAAGAGAAAGGCAAGTTCAATGGCTGGATGGCATATGCACTATCTAAAAGTGAGCGATCTATTCCAGAACTGAACAGTGGTGCATCGTTTCCTTTTCAATTTGATCGAAGACATGATTTTAAAACCGTGCTCCACTACCAATATACATCGAACCTTACGTTTGGGCTTACTTGGTCTTACGCTTCAGGGAATTACCTAACAGCTCCTGAAATACATTACATTGCTGAGATTGAAGGGAATTCGTATTTGGTTGAGCAATACGGCGCTAAAAACAATTTAAAACTTCCCTCATTTCACCGACTTGATCTCGGTGTACACCACAAAAAGTACATCGGCAATGCTCTTCAAACTTGGAGTTTTACTGTATATAATGCGTACAACAGGGCTAACGTGTTTTACGTTAATTCTGAACTGAATTCTTCCGGTGGATTGCAATTCTACCCCATATCGATCCTTCCCATTCTACCCTCTGTAAACTATGCGATTACGTTTTAGGTACATATCGATACTTGCTTTGGCCATTTTGAGCTGCAACGACGATCTGGTTATAACCAATACGGTGTCAGACACACAGATGGTTGTAAACGCAGCAGCAAACAACGGAGAACAAATTGAGCTGGAGGTGATTCGACCCAACCTAATCACGGAAGACACATTTAATAGACCTATATCGGGTGTACAAGTGGAACTTCTTAAGAATGGCACCGTAGTTGAAACACGCTATACCGGTAGTAAAGGTCAAATTAAGTTTGCTACAAAAGCGGTAGGGGGAGATAGCTTGACACTTAGAATGTTAAAGGAGGATTTTGAGCCGGCAAATTCGACAATCAAAGCGCCATTTGTAATTCCCATACTTCAATTCGACACCACGACACGTAGAAGCAATGTTTTGGGCTGTCGCGTATCGTTTTATGATCCTGTGCAAGACGAGGATTTCTATCAATTGGAAATGGTTGGATATCGGTGGTTTTATAAGATTCACCCGATAACCGGGAAGCGACAAGACTCTATTTGGTCAACCCAGATTTTAAGCATGAGAAGTGTGAACAAACTGTTTTTCTCAGACAATAACATTATCAATAATCGGCAGAGCTTTGAATTGTTGAACGATAAAATATTTAATGGTAAGAACTTCGTATTGGACGTTGATATAAGTGCATTTGTTTTAGAAGAACAGCCCGATCGTGGCGCAATAAAACTATTGAGATTTGAACTCAACCATATCGATAAAGCCTACTATGATTTTTTATCGACCATCAGTCTAAATAGACCCGTATATGGCGGCCCGTTTAGTATTGCTTCTCAAGTACCAACAAACATTGAGGGTGGTCTTGGAATCTTTGCTGCAACGGCATCCGACACAGCATTTATAAGCCTGGAATAATGAAAATAACGAAAGAAATTACAATACACACTCGTAACGTATCTGAGCTATCAAAGACAGAAAGGCTTGGGTATGATGCTGCAGTAGATGCGTGTAACAAAGCATATGCTCCTTACTCCGGATTCTCTGTGGGTTCAGCTCTATTACTTTCCGATGGCGACGTAATCCAAGGAAATAATCAAGAAAATGCGGCATACCCAAGTGGCTTATGTGCGGAACGTGTGGCTTTATTTCACGTAAAAGCTACAAAACCGGAATCAATAATTACGGATGCGTTTATTGTGACACAATCATTCTCAGAAGCTAAGCAAGATTTTGCGCCTCCATGTGGGGCGTGCTTGCAAGTTTTTTGGGATATTCAAGAACGTCAAAGTGAGCCAATCCGCGTACATGTTCGAGGTCAGCGTGATAACGAAATCATATTTACGGCAGATAGCATAGAGCAATTATTGCCCTTTGGATTTCGACTTTGAATAAACACTGGGCATTACTAACTAACATCTCAAACTACATCCGCTCTGGCATTTCCATACCCAGTAGATTTCCACATTCACGCAAAACTCTGGACGTCATTTGTGTTAGCCCTACTCTGAAAGAAACTAGGTCGGTTGATTCTGCTTTAAGAATTGAGCATTGGTTATAAAACGAGTTAAAGCGTTTAGCTGTTTCATATAAATATGAAGCAACTACAGCCGGGCTCATGTTTCGCGCAGCCTCAGTAATCATTGATTGAAACTGATAGAAGTGTTCAATTAAATTCTGCTCCGTTGGATCAAGATTAGATAATGATTCATAAACAATATCACCGTCATACGCGCGCTCTATTGATCGGCATCTAGCATGTGTGTATTGTATAAATGTTCCTGTATCTCCTTGAAAATCAATCGAATCTTCCGGGTTAAAGACAATTCGCTTAGCCGGATCTACTTTCAACAAGAAGTACCTCAAAGCACCTAGACCTAACATCTCAAATAATTGGTTTTGCTCTAAATCACTTAGGCCTTCAATTTTTCCTTGCTCTACGGTTCGCTGCTTGGCTGTTTCATGCATTTCATCCATTAAGTCGTCGGCATCAACAACCTTCCCTTCACGAGTTTTTAACTTTCCTGATGGAAGCTCAACCATCCCGTAACTCATATGATGCACGCCATCGGCATATGGCTTGCCTAATTTCTTCAGGATGAGTTTTAGCACATTAAAATGATAGTCTTGCTCGTTTCCAACCACATAAACAGACTGATCCATTTTATAATCAGAATACTTCAAATCGGCCGTTCCGATATCTTGAGTCATGTAAACGCTAGTCCCATCCGCTCGTAACAGTAATTTTTGATCGAGTCCTTCATCTGTTAAATCAACCCAGATACTGCCGTCTTCTTTTTTGAAGAAAATACCATCGCTAAGTCCTATCAGTACCATTTCCTTTCCGAGTAAATAGGTGTCAGACTCTTTGTAGAACTTATCGAAAGAAACGCCCATGCGCTCATACGTCACATCGAAACCATTATAAACCCATTGATTCATGCGCCCCCAAACGGCCCGAATTTCAGGGTCGTTAGCTTCCCATTTCGTCAGCATCTCACGTGCGGCATTCATCCACTCAGAAGCCTTTTCCGCTTCTTCTTGGCTTTTACCACTTTGAACTAACTGAGCAAGTTCTTCTTTGTGTTTCTTGTCAAATAGAACATAGTATTTACCTACCAAATGATCGCCCTTAACTCCTGAACTTTCCGGTGTTTCACCTTCGGCTAAACGCTCATAGGCCAGCATACTTTTACAAATATGAATGCCTCGGTCATTGATTAGATTAACCTTAACAACGTCGTTCCCGGCATATTCCAGTATTTGGCAAATGGAGTAACCTAAAAGGTTGTTGCGAACATGGCCTAAGTGTAAAGGTTTATTGGTGTTAGGAGATGAATATTCCACCATGACCTTACGAGTATCATCCGAAGGCACGTATAAATGCTCGGACTGTGCAAATTCGGATGCAAACTGAATCCAATATGAATCTGCAATCTCAAAGTTTAGAAATCCTTTAACCACGTTGTAATCAGCAACACCATTGATTTCTTTTTGCACATAATCACCAATGCCTTTCGCACTGTCCTCAGGTTTTTGTCGAGTTATGCGTAAGAATGGAAAAACAACAAAGGTGAAACTGCCCTTAAAAGAAGGGTTTGTCAACTCAATCTTAACGTCTTTAACCGGAAGGTTATGGTCGTAAAGTTCAGCAAAGGCTTTACTAATTGCAGATTTTATTTCCTGTATCAAAGTTCCTAATTAATGGGTTTTGTGCGCAATGGTGAGTCAGGCTCTGAAGCAAATTCCTCAAAAATCTTCCTCGAGATAAAGCGGGGTGCAAATTTATCTATCCAATAGATAATCTTTCCTTGTTTGGTTAATACTTTAAACTGCTTCTTTTTCCTAATTGCAGAAACAAGTTCAGAGGCTACTTCCTCAGGCTGCATCATCTTATCTTCATTGCGTGGTGTTTCAGACTGAGTTTTCCCACTGGCATTCAGCGCATTGAATCGGATATTCGTGGCCGTAAAACCCGGGCAAAACGTGAGTACATGCACACCGGTTTTTAAGTTTTCTATGCGCAAGCATTCGAGATAACCGTTTAAAGCGTGTTTCGACGCTGTATATCCGGATCTTCCAGGAAGAGCTTTGAATCCAGAAACCGAAGAGACACCCACTACCATACCTTTCGTTTGAAGTAAGTGCGGCATAGCCGCTTGAATGATGTAGAATGCTCCCCAAAAATTTACCTGCATGAGGTAGTCAAACACCTTGGTTTCAGTATTCTCGGCCAACGCACGCATAGTTAACCCCGCATTACACACAACTACATCTAGTTTACCAAATCGTTCAATGGCAAATTTTACAGCATCAACACACGCCTCCTCGTTTGTTACATCCAGTGGGTAAACTGCATGAGAATTGCTGTTTGCACACCGCAACTTTGTGTTTTGAAGTTCGCCTTCGTTACGAGAAGTAAGTAACAGTTTACATCCTTCTCTGGACAAGGCAATACTTGAAGCAGCGCCTATACCCGATGAAGCCCCGGTTATTAAAACAACTTTATCTTTTAAATCGTAGGTCACGATGGCTCGTTACCTGGTTTCCACTTAATAGAGCAACCTACCGGTGGAATCTCAGGAAAATCAACTTCCAATCCGTCTAATGACGACTCAATTGCGTCTTCGAGGTACACTCTCGTTACCGCATTCGGGTTTTCCCAAGAATCATCAATTGCACCTCTATATACCAATTCGCGCTTGGAGTTGAATAGGAAAGCTTCGGGTGTCCGAGTTGCATGGAGCTTTTTGGCTATTTTTTGGTCTTCGTCTCTTAAGTAGAAGAACTTGTGTTTCGTTTGTTTCATAAACTTCTTCATGTTCTCAAACGAATCATCCGGATATCGCTCTTCGTCATTGGGGTTAACACAAACGATCGCCAGATTATCCTCTTCATATCGCTCGGTTAACTTGGCAATACGCCCCCAATAGGCATTGGCGTATGGGCAATGATTACAGGTAATGATAATTAGCAGTGCCGACCAATCAGCAAAATTGTGATTTCCATACAACTCACCATCGGTACCCGGTAGTTCAAATTTGAAGAGTTTTTTTCCTAGCTCCATGTGTTTTAATTAAGAAACAAATATTCTGCACTTTGGATTAAAATACCAACTAAAAACAGAATGCTTATCAACGGTTTACCGTAAGAATTGTCACGTTAATCCCACCGACAATTTAACTCTGTAACTTTTGTGTATCATTGAGCGTTTGAAAACCATGACCAAAACTCTACGACTCTTTATTACTACTTTTTTATCACTCGTGGTGTCCCACAGTGTATTGGCTCACCGTGTCCACGGGAAGGTAACGTACGATGGGATACCACTCGATGCTGCAAGTGTTCGAGTTAAGTCGTCTACATACGGCGTTATCTCCAACGCCAAAGGCTTCTACTACATGGAGCTCTCGTCTGGGAAACACACTTTGGTTTGTTCATTCATAGGAATGGGTACGATAGAAAAGGACATTGTTGTCTCCGGTGAGATGACAGTGAACTTCGAGTTGGCCGAGGAGCAAGAAGTATTGAATGCAGTGGTTTTGGATGTAGACTCGGAAGATCCAGCTTATCCAATCATGCGAAAGGCAATTGAGAGAAGAAAAGAGTTCAATAAGAATTTGCCGGCCTACTTATGTAACCTCTACATCAAAGCCACATTAGAAAAGGACGACAAAACAAAACCAGATACCACAGCACCTGATTTAAAAACAAAGCGACGGGTAAATTTTATTGAATCTTACGCAGATCTGTATCACAAGAATGGACAATTCAAAGAGGTGAAAAGGGGCTACAAAGACCTAGCAGAGAAGAAAAGATCAGGATATGTGAGTATATCATTCAACGAGTCTGACCCAACACAAACGTACAGTGTTGTGAACCCGGCTTTGTTCTTCACCAAAATCACAGATGGTCAGTTCGACTTCTACAATAACCGGGTAGTTGTTCCCAATTTGAGCGAATTACCGTTCACCTCGCCAATTAGCAGCAATGCCTTCCTTTCATACAAATACAAGCTTGAAGAAACGTTCTACGAAAACGAGGAGCCAATCGCCAAGATTCAAGTCATTCCTAGATTTGAGAAAGGAGCGCTATTTAGCGGAGTCATATTTGTCTCGAAAACCACGTATACCCTAAAGAGTGTCCAGCTAACTGTCGAGCCTTCAAACTTGATATACTTCGACAATTTCAAGCTCATTCAAGACTATGATATTATTGATACTGGAATCATAGTTCCTGTGCGCCAGGAGTTCTATTACGGAACGAAGCAAAGCAAAAAGAAATCCACTGTGGGACATACGTTGGCCACTTACACGAATTATAAACTCAACTACGAGGTGAGTGATCGTTTTATGAACAGGGGGCAAGTGGTGTTTGACGATAGTAGTTATGACGCATCCGTAGACTTATGGAAGTTTGTGCGCCCAACCGGTCTGAAATCTATTGAAAAGGAATTTATCCGCGTACAAGACAGCATCCAAGCTTATCACTCCAGCATTGAGTATTTGGATATGCAGGATAGTATCATTAACCATCTAACGGTATGGGATTATTTGCTAAACGGTATTGTGCATAGGAATCACTTAAAAGGAACTCGATGGTACTTTTCACCGTTGATTCAACAGATTCAAATAAACAACATTGATGGCTACAGACACACGCTCGGTTTTGGTTATACAAAGCGTTGGAAAAAGGAAAAAGATATCCGACTTAACGGTGGTTTAAGCTACGGGTTCACAAATAATAACGTGCGTGGGAATTTGCAAGCGCGTTTTATGTTTAATCCGAAGAAATTCAGTCGGGTACGTCTCTATTATGCAAATCAATATACCATGTTGAATGATCGTGCAAATATTGAGGCAACCTTATCTCCATCAAACTATGCAGAAAATGTTGGTTACGGTATTGGCTATGAGCAAGAGTATTTCAACGGTTTTTATGTAAGGACCTATTTGGATTACAACCAATACGCACCATTTAAAGGACAGACAATCAAGGAGTTGTGGGACTTCTTTCCCAAATTTTCGGAGCCACAAGACTTCGACGCCTTCAACGAGTTAGTGTTAAGTATTCGCGCTCGAATTACTTTTAAACAGCAGTATGAAATTAGACCTTATCGAAAAGTAATTACCGGTTCTAAGTATCCAATTTTAGAGGTTACGTATAACAAAGGAATAAAACCTTTGCTGAACAGTAATGTAAACTATGATTACTTGCAATTGGGTTCCAAATACAATTTCAAGTTGTTTAAAATCGGAACTACGCGAATGGAATTCCAAGCAGGCCGATTCTTTAACGACAATGAAGTCAGGTTATCCAACTTGAAATACATCCGAGGATCTGATGGCTGGTATTTTAGTAACCCGCTTCAAACCCCACAACTCATTCAATCTCAAGGGTATCAGACAGCAAAAGGATACGCTCAAGCGGGTTTAATGCATCACTTCAACGGACAAATATTGAAGAAAGTTCCAATCATTAAATATACCGGTCTGCAACTGGCTGCCGGTGCATATGCGCTAGGTATGGAAGGTGGATATTTAACGTTGGGGGATGAGCAAACTCAAGGTAGTATTGGGCATGCTGAGGTAATTGCAGGTATAGAGCGTCCTGTGCGGATGTTTAAGCAGATGTTCCGATTTGGTGTGTATTATGCGGCAGGCACAAATTCTCAAGACGGGTTTGGCAGCGGGGTGAAGTTCGGTATCGACTTCTATAATACAGTTAGCAGATTGTGGCAGTATTAACGGATGCTGTTGTTGCTTAAATTTGCAGTCGATTGAAACAGCTCCGAAGCATACTCGAACTCGTAAAACCCTATCGTTCCAGACAATGGCTTTATGTGCTGTTCAATGCTATGGCGTCTGTTTTTTCTGTATTCTCCATTGCCGCGTTAATTCCTTTCTTACAGGTCATTTTTGAACCTGAGAGTGGAGCAGTACTACAAGAGATTGCGTTTGCATGGGATGTTGACAGTATAAAAGCATTCATTGATTACCGGCTCAAGCTATTCATCCAGGAGAAAGGGAAACTCGATAGCTTATACTACTTCAGTGGTGGAATCATTGCAATGTTCTTGCTCAAGAACGCATTTAATTACTTGTCCTTTTATACCATGGCGTACACACGTAGCGGCGTTGTCCGTGATCTTCGTGAGCGTACCTATGGTAAACTAGTAGACCTGCCCATATCGTATTACAGTGACGAGCGTAAAGGGGATATTATAAGCAGACTCACCAACGATGTTAAAGAAATTGAATGGGGCGTAGTTGGGGGAATCGAAATGCTGTACAAGCATCCGTTTTACATATTGTTTTATGTAATCAGCTTACTAACCATTAGTTGGCAACTAACGTTGTTTTCCGTACTCATTTTGCCATTTAGTGGATATATCATCAGTCGTATAGCTAAACGTTTAAAAAGTACCGCCCAGAAAGGTCAAAAGAAGTTAGGTGAAGTCATCAATGTAATAGAGGAGACATTGGGTGGATTGAAGGTGATTAAAGCGTTTAACGCGGAAAACCAAATGAAGCGATTCTTCGGTACGAATAATCAGGAACACTTTAGGCTTATGCTTAAACTCCATCGGAAGGAGCTGGCAGCCTCACCGGTGAGTGAGTTCTTAGGTTCCGTGGTCATTGCAGCTATACTGATGTTTGGAGGCGCAATGGTTTTGAGCGACTCAAGTGCTATCGACGGAAAGTATTTTATACTATACATCGCCATATTCTCGCAGCTAATCACTCCAGCAAAGGCTATTACGGAATCACTTTTCCGAGTGCAGAAAGCATCAGCAAGTTATGACCGCTTGCAGGATATCTTAGGTGAGAAAAATACGATTGTAGATCCCGCATCGCCTAAAGCACTAAATTCACTGGAATGGAAAATATCATACAATCATGTTGATTTTAGCTATGGTGAGAAACAGGTGCTGTTCAATATCGATTTTGAGATTCCCAAAGGCCATACGGTTGCTTTGGTAGGTGCATCCGGTGGAGGTAAGTCTACGCTGGCGGATTTGTTGCCTCGATTTTATGACGTGAGGTCTGGCTCCATCCGAATTGATGATGTTGATATCAGCCAGGTAAAACTGTCTGATCTGCGAAAACTTATGGGAATTGTTACCCAGGAACCAATTTTGTTCAATGATTCGGTTCGGGCCAATATCTGTTTGGGCAGCCACGATATGTCCGATGAGCAAGTTATTCGCGCAGCAACAATAGCGAATGCACATGAGTTTATAGAAAAGCTTCCAGACGGATACGATACGCTAGTAGGTGATAGAGGAGGGAAGTTGAGTGGTGGCCAACGACAACGATTAGCAATTGCTCGTGCGGTATTAAATGATCCAGAAATCCTGATTTTGGATGAGGCGACATCAGCATTGGATACAGAGTCTGAGAAACTTGTACAAGAGGCTATTCAAAACCTTATGAAAGGCCGTACAACGTTGGTTATTGCTCACAGACTCTCTACGATTCAACATGCTGACCAAATACTTGTTATAGAAAAAGGCAAAGTCGTAGAGCGCGGAAATCATAAAGAGTTAATGGCGCACAATGGTGCATACAAGAACCTAGTCGAGCTGCAAGGTTTAGGATAGATGAAATATCAAAGACTACCCAATTCTGAGTTGGAGAAACTCAAAGACGATTTCGTTCAATTTCTTATCATCAACGGTATTGATGCAAGCGATTGGGAAAAACAAAAATCTGAAGAACCTACAAAATCAGAACAAATTATTGAGCAATTTAGTGATGTGGTTTACGAATCGATTTTCAGAAAGAACCAGTATCTTGAAATCACGTTAAAGCATGAAATTTTGGCTTTCTATTTTCAGCCCAAACAAGTTGTCTTAGTTGGATTGAAAAGCTCGAATGATAGTCTGGATCTCCGCTCGTTGGATGACTGGAATGTTGTTACAAACAATCCGGAATCTTTTGAAGTTATTTCACAACAAAAGTCGTATTCAGATGATCGTGAGATTGAAATGTTTCAGCTGTACAAAAGGGGCGCGACTCTATCAAATGGAGAATTATTCAGGAGTTTAATATCGCTCATCTGACAAACAATCTGAACTTGGATTCGTTCGTGCAAAGTATGCCCCGTCAGCTAGCCCTTCTATTTTTATTGTTTGCCTTGTTCTTTTCCTCTTGTAACATCGAAGGGAAAGATGCTCCAATGCTCGCAGGGGAGACTATTAGCGGAATTGAGCTTTCTGATCTCATGAAGACCGACAACGTTATTGTGATTAATGTATGGGCAACATGGTGTGGAACGTGTATTCGAGAAATTCCGAACTTGAACAAGCTAGTTAGAGATTATGAAGAGGACTCCACCGTATCTTTCATTGGCTTGTGCGATGATAACCGGGACAAAATGAATGCGATTCTAGAAATGCACCCCTTTAGTTATCAGCAAATACCAAATGCGAAGAAAATTAGCTCTAAGCTAAAAACGCGCATGGTTAAGACCTACCCACAACACATAATTATTCATCAAGGAAAAGTAATGTTTGAAAACACCGATGGTGGGGGTGATATTTACAGACTCTTAAAAACGCGTATTCAGGAAGTGAAAATGCACGCGTCTCAATAGAATGATTTGCCATAAAAGCCAAACAAAGGATTTTATCATTGAGATTACCGATCAGCTGTCGGACATAACTCGTCATCAATGGTGCGATGCATTCTCAACTGGTGACATGTACTTGTCCTATGATTACCTAGAAGCTTTAGAAAAAGGTTTAAAAAATGATATCGACTTTAGGTACATTCAATTTAAGCAACCTGAGACACTTGAGTTATTGGGACGAGCATACGTGCAGCTGTTAAGGTTTACCCCGAACGAACTGAATGTTGATGCGTTGCACAATCAATTTGGTAACGCCATTCCCGATAAGTTTATTAAGAACTTGGATGCTCGAGTTCTGCTTTGTGGCAACGCTTTCGCAACAGGTGAGCATGGTTTTGAGTTTAGTTCAAAAATATCTGATAGTCAATCCATTAATATTCTAACTGATACGTTAAAGCAGATCAAAAAGGATGAAAAAAAGGCCCATGATGAAGTGTCTTTAATTCTTCTAAAAGACTTTTGGCCTGAGAGTGATTGTTTTGTCAATCTATTGAAAGATAAGCAATACAGCCCGTTTGAGATTGATGTGAATATGGTGGTTCGTATTCAACCACATTGGTCGGAATTAGGTGATTACCTCAATGATCTCACTACAAAGTTCAGAACGAAGGTTAAATCCATACTTCATCGATCAGAAGATCTTAACATGATAGATGCGGATACTGAATACATTGAATCGCATATAGATCGATTGGAGGAGCTTTTTTACAACGTAATGGAACGAGCAGATTATCGGTTTGCGGCTCTAAATGGAGGAGCACTATTGGAGTTGAAAAAATCCTTGAACGAGCAGTTTAAGTTGTTTTCGTATGAGCTTGATGGTAAGATTGTTGGCTTTGGGACAGCCTTTGTAAATGATGGTCATTTAGACGCCAATTTTGTTGGACTAGATTATGCTGTAAACCGGCAGTTGTCGGTTTATCAAAGGATTCTGGTAGACTTTATTCATTTTGGAATAGAACACAACTTGTATTCGGTTCGATATGGCAGAACTGCAGAAGAAATAAAATCAACATTGGGTGCCGAGCCGGTTCACATGAAACTTTATGGCAAACACCGTAACAGTATTACCAATCAGCTTATAAAGCCAATCCTCAATCACGTTAGAGCGCGTGAGTTTAAAATGCGTAAGCCATATAAATCAGCCTATTACGGCAAATAAATGGATTCATTAACACAAGTAGTTCTGGGAGCAGCCGTAGGAGAGGTTACCCTAGGTAAGAAGGTTGGGAACAAAGCTATGCTATGGGGTGCAATCGCAGGTACCATACCGGATCTAGACGTAATTGGCCGATTATTCTTGGACGATATCACGGCCCAAGAAGTACATCGTGGGTTTACGCATAGTCTTTTATTCAGCCTCATTATGGCTCCTGTGCTAGCATGGATCGTAAATAAGCTCTACTACAAAAAGAACGAATCAACATGGGGTGGTTGGACAAAATTGATGTTTTGGTCTTTCGTAACGCACCCACTTTTAGACTGTCACACAACTTGGGGGACCCAGTTCTTTTGGCCGTTTGATCTCAGAATAGCGTACAACAACATCAATGTTGTAGATCCCATTTACACCGTGCCTTTTCTACTCCTCGTTTTTGCAGCTTTGTTTTTTAAACGAACATCTCGTACGCGTAACTTATTGGTTGTGTGGGGGTTGATTCTAAGTTCGAGCTACATGTTGGTTACCGTTGCAGCCAAATTCTATACGAAATCAATATTTGAAGAAAGTCTCCGTGAACAAGGATATACGTATCAGAGATTTTCCAACAAACCTACTATTGGGAATAGCGTATTATGGACTGCGAACGTCGAGGCTACGGATAGTATGTACATTGGGTATTACTCGCTTATGGATGCAGATAAAAAAATCCGATTCATAGGTCATCCCAAGCACCACGAAAGAATAGCAGACATCAGAAATGAAGAACAGGTAGCTCGACTAATAAAGCTTACGAAAGACTGGTATGTGGTGCAGCGTGAAGGCGACAAGCTTATTATCTGCGATATGCGATTTGGCGAAATGACGGAGGGCAGTGGTGCGTTTGTGTTCTCGAACTACATTGAGAAACAAGGAGATGAATACGTCATTATCCGAAAAGAACCCGAATTCGATTCATCTACCATGCGTAAGTTCATTTCTATGTTGTGGGCACGTATTCGTGGCGACAAAGATGCTTTGATACTTCAGAACGAGTAGTCAATAAAAAAGGCCCACAAATTTGTGAACCTTTTAAGTCTTGAAGTGAAGTTTTTACTTGGGAAGAAACTGACAAATAAAACCACCCATGAGCGTGATAGTGATAAACCAATACAGTCCGTTCACCCAAATGTATTTAAATCCTTTGCGCTCAAACATTGCATTGGTTGCCAGAATGGGTAATCCAAACACAATAGACATCATTCCACCGTGCAAGGCACCGTGACCAAAAGTTCGATAATTGTTTTTCCAACCTTCAAATTTTCCATCCAGTAACTCAGTTACCGCCGCTTTTGCCTCAGGGAAATCCATAAATAGCGAATCGAAGTGAGATTGATGTACAACGACATAGGTCATAGACCACGACAAAAGGAAGGCTAAGACAAAGCTCAAACCGAAAATAAGAGGCATGTTTCCACTTTGGATCTTTTCTTCAGTCATCCCCGAAGCATTCATCCAAATGCCACCCATAACCTTCGGGTGGTAGTAAATCAACCCAATGATGGTAGGAATGAGTGCAGCCAGCACATAAACAAGTAAAGCGTTCACAGTTTCTGTTTTTACCAAAAATAGGCAATATCAGAACTCGAAATATAGTTTAGCTGCATGGTAAAACGCACGCAGGCTAAATAAAATCAGTAAGACACCAATGGCTTTGTACAGTTTTATAAGAAAGTGAGGCTGAATTACCCGGCGAAGATACTTTGAGCCAAACACCTTTAGTGTATCTGTTGTAATGATACCTATAAGGACTGCTGATAGAAACAAGATAGATTCCGCAGTGCTCGGATAGTTTGCATTTGCGATTGAAATCATGGATATCCAAACCACAAAAACAAATGGATTTACAAAATTGATGAGGAAGGCTTTTGTGAAGAAAGTCGCGTAGTCCGCATTACTTATCTTCAATTCTCCTTGAGAAGGTAAGCTTGGCCGGTAAATGTAGTTTAACCCCAGAACTACAAGTATAATTCCACCTACAATGGCAAGCCACATACTGGTAGTGGTGTCGCTCGTATCAAAAAGATTAGACGCCCAGAAATAGCACAATAGAACTGCAGACACATCACTTATGAAAATACCTAGGGCAGCAGCTATACCCGGTTTCGTGCCATATTGCAGGCTTACCTGAATGAGGTAAAAGAAAACCGGACCGATGAAAAGCATCATCAGTAGTCCAAAACCTAAGCCATGCAGGAAAGCCATGCTGCGAAGGTAAAAGGAAACAGGTTAGTCCTTGAATTGATTTTTGTTTTCCACAGAAGTGGGAGAGAGGTCGAAAAAGAACATAGGCATTCTAAATTCGTAGTATGGAGCAATCAAACCGCGTTACATGTCCAAGTTGTGGTACCTCTATTGATGTTCAGGATATTCTTGCACACCAGTTAGAAGAGGAGATAAAACAGAAATACCAGTCTCAAATGGCTGATATCCAGAAGCGTAACGCAGATGCAGAGGAAAGATTGAGGACAGCGCAAGCTGAATTCGAGAAGAAGAAGCGTCAGGAAAATGAATTGTTCCAAGAACGACTTGATAAACAACTTAAAGAGGAGAGGAGACTAATCGAGGAGAAGCTCAAGGGGAAATTAGCCGATGAGCAAAAAGAACAACTTGATAGTCTTCAAAAAGAATTGAATGAAAAATCCGAGCGTATTAAAGAGCTGAACAGAACCAAAGCAGAAATTGAACGACTTAAACGAGAGAAAGCCGAACTGAAAGAAGCTGCGGAACTAGAAGCACAAAAAAAACTAAACGAGATTCTGCTTGCCGAAAAAGAGAAAATTCGCAAGGCTGAGAATGAACGCAACGAACTAAAATTCAAGGAATTACAAAAGCAACTTGAAGATCAGAAAAAGCTCACTGAAGAAATGAAACGTAAGCAGGAGCAGGGCTCTATGCAACTGCAGGGTGAAGTTCAAGAATTAGCAATAGAAGAGTGGTTGGCGTCAGAATTTCCATTGGATACCATCGAAGAAATTAAAAAAGGAGCTCGCGGTGGTGATTGCATTCAAATTGTAAACACTCGCGCAAAACAAAATTGCGGTAAAATCTACTACGAAAGCAAGCGTACTAAGGAGTTTCAGTCGAGCTGGATTGAAAAGTTTAAGGACGATATACGCGACCGGAATGCGGATATTGGTGTTCTGGTAACTGAGGTTATGCCTTCAGACATGGATCGCATGGGACTTAAAGATGGTGTCTGGGTGTGTAATTATGAGGAGTTTAAAGGACTTTGCAAAGTGTTGCGTGCAACTGTAGTTAAACTAGATAGCGCCATTGAAACGCAAGCGAATCGCGGTGATAAAATGGGAATGCTTTATGATTACCTCACTAGTAATGCGTTTAAACTCCAAATTGAGGGAATTGTTGAGGGTTTTACTCAGCTACAGAGCGATTTAGAAACGGAAAAGCGATCTATGCATCGCATTTGGAAATCGCGCGAAAAGCAAATAGAACGCGTATTAAATAACACGGTAGATATGTATGGATCTATCAAAGGAATTGCCGGTAACGCTATTCAAGATATAAAAGCTCTAGAATTACCAGGCTCAGACGAAATGCTTGAAGAATAAATTATTCTGACGCGTTAGCACTAAAATATTTCTTATCGATATAAAACGTTCCGAATGGAATAATCGCTGCTAACAGGATTTGAATGGTTTTAGAACGATTCCAATTTTGCTCTGATTTTAGGACCATGGCCAGAATGATATAGACCACGAATAATAATCCGTGCGGCATTCCAAACATTTTCACAAACTGTGGATCGTCTGCTAAGTATTTGTAAGGTGTTGCAAAAAGCAACAATGCGATGTAAGATAATCCTTCTAGAAGCGCTACAATTCGAAATGCTTTTACCATAGCGCAAAAGTCGTAGTGCAGGTTGAGATACTCAATAGTTTTTAAATATTCTTTTGCCTCATAATATATATTATGTTAACTATTTCATTTAAAAAGAAGACCGGTAAAGTGTAAACCGGCCTCCTACGTCTTTTCAGTCGTCGTCACCTAATTCAGCAATTAATGCCTTCATTTGGTCGTATTTCTTTTTGTACTCTCCTGTTGAATCATTCTGACGAAGTCTTCCGTAAAGCTTCTTCATATTCTTCGCAAGATCAAGTTTTTGTGCATCGCTGTAATCACCAACTTCCATTGCTTTGGCAAATTGAGCCACAGCCTTCGCATATAATGCATCGATCTCCTCTTCCATAGGTAATGATGCTTCATAGCTCACCTTTTCAATCTTTTTCGCAATAGGCTTGCATCGATCCAGATAGATAACACCAAGGTTGAAGAATGCGTCGGCATATGTAGGATCTATTTCAACAACTCTTAGATAACTTTTTTCTGCTTCTTTATCATTGTCCAAGTTGTAGTAGTTGATTGCTCGTGCAAAGTGAAGCACTGCGCTATTAGGCTCTGCTTCAACAGCTTTGTCAAGCTTCTCGGTCAGTTCCTCACTTCTTCCCAACTTCATCATAATATCGAGCTCCGTACGCATAAGATTAGCGTCGCGCTCATACATCTCTCTACCTTGAGCAAGAATATCCAATGCTCCGGTTGTGTCCTTTTCAGTTAAAAGAATGTCTGCCATATCACCGTAGATTCTTGGATCTCCGTAAGCTTCGTCTATAAGCTCTTGCAGGTATTTTTTCGCCATCGTTACATCCCCTGCTCCTTTGGCTGAGTATGCTGAATACAACTTTATGGTTGCTGGATCAATCTGTGCTTGTTTGGTCAAGAATTCTTCCTCGTCGTACGGGAAAATCTTGGATACCTGCTGGTATGCCGCAAGTGCTTTAGCGTAATCCTTTGCGTTAAAGGACGACACCGCAACGTTGTAGTGGCCAATTGCACAGTTAACCAATTGAAGTTTCGCGTCTTTCGTGTGGCGATTCTTCACGTCTGCCTCCATACAGTTGTAAAATGATTGGGTCGCAGTATTCAAAGCATCCGGGTTGGCTGCTTTTTGTTCATCGCTTCCTTCGTTATTCAAAGACAAGTAAACGATACCGCGGTAATACCACATCTTTGGGTCGTTCGCGGTTTTAGGATGTTTCTCTGCTTCTTTAATTAACGAGAGGTTATCCGCAATACTAGCTTGTTTTTGTTCTAAGGTCTGAGTTGCTGCATCTCCACCAACGTAATACATTTTTACTGATTCTACCTTGTACTTCTGACCATAAGCCAACACTA
>Ga0181574_10000643_pt1 | contig 32681 bp, 44 predicted proteins | sample 101ome_24_FD_145600 | JGI IMG/M metagenome (GOLD analysis project Ga0181574, IMG submission 145600) | Coastal salt marsh microbial communities from the Groves Creek Marsh, Skidaway Island, Georgia - 101410AT metaG (spades assembly) | ecosystem: Environmental > Aquatic > Marine > Intertidal zone... | reverse complement strand
GTTTGCGCTTGCCTCAGATGACCTCAGTTCCCAAGACAACATCCTCACCGTCAATCTGACTGACCTTAATGGCACAACCATTGGTCTGTCTGATGTTAAGGCGGGTGATTACATTGAGATTGTTGACCTTGATGAGCCTGCCAACTATGTGCTGTTCACCTGCACCAAAGCACCAGAGGGTACAGGCATCAGCAGCATTGAGGTGGCGCTGAAGGACAAGGGCAACAACTTCCTCATTGGTGACACCTGTGAGATCAGATTCTTCGTAATCAATCAGGAGAACATAAACCTATCAGAGCTTGATGATCGCTATCTGAAGCTGTCCGGCGGCACACTTAAAGCGAACGCGACAGTAAGGGTTGACCACATCGAACCTGTCGATCAGGAGAGATACATCCGGTACGAGGCTGGCAGAGACAAGCGTTATCCCTTTGCGCTTGCCAACTGTGGGATGGTTCAGGATGTATCCAAAGAAATCTTTGCCGAAGAGATTGCGAAGCTACCAGCCCCAGAGAGCAGTAAGTCTCGCATCAGCACCCAAGTCAGAACGATGTTCTCTACTCAAGCGGCCCAAGGCAAAGCCTCATTCATTGATGGTGACGGCAACCGTCTGGTGCGCCCAGATGGTGGCCTTGGAATCGAGTACACGATAGCGAGAGATTGGAGCGGATATAAGGGTGACAAGGATTGGTGGCGTGATGATTACGAGCCTCTCGACAGCGGATACATTCAAGTGATTGATCCGTTTACTGGCAAGATCAAATGGGCCGCTGGCATAAATGAGTTAACGGTCACTGGCGACACCATCAGGTGGATGATAAGCGGAAGCATTTACACCAACTACCCAGATTGGGATGCGAATATGGATTACTTCCTCGTTCTCAACGGCTGTCTGAGGGAGAAGTGATGGCAAAGAATATCGTCGCAGACTTACCGCCAGATCCCGCCGAGCTTGAGGTCGGTGACTTCTGGACTGACACCGGAGGCACCGGCGGTAACCAGCTTTATGTTTGGCAGGGCGACTATTTCGTTTCAGCAAGTGGCAGCGCAGACCAGGAGGTCACAACCGCTGATGTGCTGTTGACCAACCCTCAGACAAGGGAAGGTGAAACAACGCAAGAGGACGCGAACATCAATTTTCATTCACGCATCTCAGCGATGGAAGAATCCATCGTCGGGGGAATTTACAATGGAGCATTACGATGACAACTATCATTAGCAAGTACGGATACGGCGAGCCTAGCGGCGGACAACTCGCAAAAGCCGAGATCGCGGTCGATCTCACAGATGGCATTCTTTATTCATCTACAAACGGCTCCGACATCATCGAGCTTGGTCGCGGAGAAATTAGCTGGGAAAACATTACCGGCATCCCTCCTGTGATTGACCCCGATGGCGGTGGGGATGAATACATTGATCTGAAGACTTTAGAAGCACAGGTCGAAGCTAACAAAGGCGACATCGTGCTGCTTAAGGCAGCGGTCTCGGATCTAGAGTCGGATCTCGCTGATACCAATACCGAAGTCGGCAAAAACGCGGCGGCTATATTGGCGCTCACTGATCGTGTTGGTCAAAACGAGACTGACATTTCCGATTTGCAGGGGAAGGTCGGGAAAAACGAAACCGCCATTTCCACTCTCGAGGGCAGGGTCAGCGACAACGAAACCAATATCGAGACCAACAAGAACGGCATCTCTACTCTCAACTCTCAGATCAATGATTCGCCGAACGGACTGAAGTATCAGGTCGAAAATAACGCCGCCGGTGTAGAGCAAAACGCGAAAGACATATTGGCTCTTCAAGCTCTTGTAGATCAGGATCTGACGGGCCTGCGTCTCGCGGGTACTTATGAGGTGCCAAAAAACGAAATCGTCGAGGTCTCTGGCCCAGCACAGGCCGCTGGTATGAATGTCGGCGACAAGCTAAATACTCACGCGAAGGAAGAGAACTCCGGTTTTTACTTTGTCGTGAAAGGCAACGGCATTCTGGCCGACACGGTTCGCGCTGGTTCTGATGGAAAGAACGCGCAGAACGGTGATTGGCTGGTTTGCGACGGCGTACACGGCTGGATCTTGATGCAGTTCGGTGGCGATCACGTTACTTGGGGCGCTATTGGTGGCGACATCGAATTGCAGGAAGACTTGATGCTTAAGTTTGAAGACTACATCGCAAAGGGCGACACCATTAACTGCGGGCAATATAGCTGAGAGATAACTCATGGCGACACGCATCATACATCGACGAGGTAAGGGAATACCGAAGGCATCGGATTTTGCCTCTGTCGGCGAGATCCTTATCGATACCGATACAGGGACGGGCTACACGCTGCGTGAGCCTGATGGTGCTGTTGTTGCTTTGGGAGGAGACGGTTCCCCTGGTGGCTCCGGTGCTGGGATGGTTATCTCAGAGACGGAGCCTGCGGACCCTGAGACCGGCCTTCAGTGGCTGGAGGCTACCACTGGAAGGGTCTGGATCTGGGATGAAGATAAGTGGCTGGAGTTTCCTGCTGCAGTCCCAGAGGTGGAGTCAGGCGCTCCTGCTGTTCACGTTGGTGACACCCCACCCGCCGATCCCGTAGAAGGCCAGCAGTGGTTTAACACCGACAATGGAACGCTTTATATTTATTTCAACAACAGCGGTAGCCCAGAATGGGTATCTGCCTCTGGCGGGTCATCTTCTGGCGCTCCTGCCGTTCATGTTGGTGACACTGCCCCCGCCGATCCCGTAGAAGGCCAGCAGTGGCTGAACACTGATGACGGCTATCTATACGTCTACTACGACAACGCTGACAATCCCACATGGATGGCTGTGGAGCGTCAGCCATGATTGTTTTTCCTGACCCCAACGTAGAAACAGAGTACACAGATCCTAATGGTGTTGATTGGATCTTTGACGGTACTGGTTGGGTAAAGCAGTGTGATTGTCCTGACGGTGGTGATGGTGGCGCTGGTACAAACGACATTCTGATAGTCGGCGGTGGTGGCGGCGGTGGCGCAGGTCGCAGTAAATACCAAGCCGGTGGCGGAGGTGGCGCTGGGGGGCTAAGGCTTTTCAGTAATATTGATCACACCCTATTTTCTGGCAACACATTCACCGTGACCGTTGGTGCCGGTGGTGCTGGCGGAACCGCCACCAGCAGCACTGGCAACCCCGGAGCAAGCGGTCAGCAGTCATTAGTGGTCGATGACACGGGCCTCTTTGATTTTTCGGCCAGTGGCGGCGGTGGCGGTGGTGGCGTAAATACCGGATCAGGCGGAGCAGACGGCGGTTCTGGTGGCGGTATGGGGCAGAGTGGGCAGTTACCGGCGGGGTCAGGAAACGTCCCCGTTACTAACCCGCCACAAGGATATGCCGGTGGCCGTTGGGGTGGTGGCGGCGCTGATGGCACAGCCACAGATCAAGGGCCGGATGATGACCCAGATCGTCCAGGCGTGGGACGAGGAGGTCCGGGCTTAGGTTTAGACATTACAGGGCAGTGGGATTATTACGCCGCCGGAGGCGGTGCTGGTAATAATAAAGCGGGTGTCGGCGGGAGCGGCCACGGTGGTTGGGGATATAGCACAACCTCAGGGCTTCCCACAGAACCCGGACGGGACGGATATGGTGATGGCGGCGGCGGAGGAATGCACATCCCCTACAGTACCCCATCATCTCAAAACGGACGAGAGGGTGGCAAAGGCGTGGTTATATTTAAGTGCGCCAATCAGGCTTCGTCAACAACCGGAAACCCACTGGAAATAAATCACCCTGACGGTTCTTACGTGTATAGATTTACAAGTGACGGAACCATCTCCTTTTCTGGCACTAAGCTCATGCCTGATAGACCAAGAGATATGCCCAGCCCTATTGTAGAGATCGATACCTCTGGGAATGACATTGATTTTAGTAACGACGTAACAACCGAGGACAGCAACGATGCTGATCTTCCCTGACCCCAACGTAGAAACAGAGTACACCGACCCCAACGGCTCAGCGTGGGAGTTTAATGGCACGGGCTGGGTGCGGCAGTGTGATTGCTCTGATGGCGGTCTTGGCCCTAATGACCCTTACTGGGCCATGACGTCGTTGCTACTTGATGGCGACACTGGTCCTAACGGGGCCAATAACAACTATTTCAAAGATTCTTCAGCTAATAACCACGCAATTACCACTACCGGAAATGTGGCTCAAGGTAGTTTCAGCCCGTATGGCGATGAAAATCTGGCAAGCGACATAACGACTGACGGCGGGTCTGCGTATTTTGATGGGCAGGGCGCTTATCTTAGCGTGCCTGCCAGTAGTAATTACACGTTTGGAACCGCAGATTTTACTATTGAAGCGTGGATATTTAATAATAGCCCTGATTCTTTTGGTGTATGGCAAAACTGCGGCTTTCAGGGCGTAGCAGACTCAAAAGATTATTGGTTCGGTGTAAACAGACACAGAGAGTTAGCATTTAACAGACACGGAGTGGGTAGTCCGAGCTTTTCGTCGTTTTCAGGTGCAGTCAATGATAATGAATGGACGCATATTGCAGTCACCAGAACATCGTCGGTAATGACGCTGTGGGTGAACGGAACAAGCGTTGCCACATCTACAGACCCCGGTTTAACTGCGTTTAACATTTTTCAGCAAGAAACACATACTGTTGGTTTTGTAGTAACGCCACAATATGCTAACGGTTATTTATCTAATTTAAGAGTGATAAAAGGAACCGCGCTTTACGTTTCTAATTTCACGCCCCCAACAGCACCCCTTGAGGTCGTAGCCAACACAAGTCTGTTACTAAACTTCCAAGACGCTGGTATCTACGATAGGACGGGTAAAAACAACCTGATGACCGTGGGCAATGCCCAGATTGACACGACGGAGAAAAAGTACGGCACAGGTTCAATGAAGTTTGGCGGGTCTGGTGATTATTTAAAAGGACGGGTGACTCCATCAGTAGACTTTGGGTCTGGTGACTGGACTGTTGAATCTTGGATAAATCTGTCGGCCATTAACAAATTTAATAACATCGTAAGCTTTGGGCGTGACCAAGCATCGGGACTGTCTTTTGACCTAAGCGATTCAAACCGACTTAGAGTCATGGGACAGATTGATGGGTCGTGGACTGTTGTCGCACAAGGTGCAACTGGGTTGTCCGCAGATACTTGGTATCACGTTGCATTTGTTAGAAATGGTAGTTCATTCAAAATTTATCTTGATGGGATAGAGGACGGGTCAGGGACTAATTCAGGTTCAATAACCGATCCTACGTCAGACGCAGACTCTGCTTTACGCGTAGGATATTGGTATATTCTGGCGGGAACATTTAGATACTTTAGTGGCTACATAGACGATCTACGAGTCACCAAAGGCGTAGCCAGATACACCTCTGACTTCACCCCTCCGCCGATGCTACTACCTAACACCAAGGCGCTCCTAGCCGAGCGCGAAAAACAGATGGCGTTGACTCGTGGCGAGGTGATCGACGAGACACCTGATCCTAAGTACATACCTTACACACCGACAGATATGCCCGATCCTATTGTAGAGATTGACGCCTCTGCGAATGACATTGATTTTAGTAACGACGTAACAACCGAGGAATCATAGAGTGAATACAAGAGTCATAAACGATCCCTCCTCACTTGGTTGGGAGTATGACCCGGCCACAGGTCGATGGACTTGGGGCGGTGGCTCCTCTGCTGGCGGCGGTGGCGGCACCTTTCCCGAGGCACCAGTAGACAATAAGCAATATGGAAGGCAGAACGCGGGGTGGACAGAGATAGTCCACACTGATGGTAATGGCTACGATGACACTGAGATCAAGGCTGACCTCGCGCAAGAAACGCAGGACCGGATAGACGGCGACGCTAACCTGCAGGGGCAGATTGATAACCTTTCTGGCAATCCCGTAACCACTGCCGACGTTGCACTTGTTAACCCCACCAGAATGCCATCAGGATTAGAGAACCAGCAGGACGCCAACGCTTACATCGCAGAGTCTCTTGATAAGCTAATCGATCAAGATGGCAACGTTATTGCTGGCGGGATTGAGGAGGCGCCACAAGACTCTGTTATCTACGGCAGGCGCAACAAGGATTGGGTCGTTGTCCCGACTGGCGGCGGTGGTGATGGAAGCGTTGACCTCTCTGCCTACTACACTGCGGCGCAGTGTGACAGCAAGTTTGAGCCTAAGTTTATAAAGAACACAGCCTTCAATAAGAATTTTGGCACAACGTCAACGACTGTTGCACAGGGCAATCACACGCACAGCAACTACGCTGGCAAGAACCACAACCATGATGGCGTATATCAGCCAGCCGGTGACTATGCTGGCAAGAACCACAACCACAATGGCGTCTATCAGCCTGTTGGTGATTACCTGACAACCGAATCAGATCCGACTGTCCCGCCACACGTTAAGTCGATCAAGCAGACTGACATTGATAAGTGGAACAACCCGCCCGGCGGTAACGGCTACGACGGATCAGATGCGGTCAAGCTGACCGGAGATCAGACCGTCGCCGGGCGAAAGACTTTCGCTGATAGGGTGACCACCAACACTGGAGTAGTTGTAGGAGGCAACACAGATTGTGCTGGATGGATTAAAGCAGGATTAGACATTACTGCTGGTGGCAAGTTCATCGGAAGTGGGGCAGGGCTAACCGACCTACCTTACACCGCCGGGAACGGAATCAGCATATCCAGTAACTCAATAGCCATGAAGGGGTCGTACAACGGCAACTTCTCTGCTAGCGGAACCATCACCGGCACCGACTGTATTGCTACCTCTGATGAGCGTCTGAAGAAAAACGTTGAGCCTGTTCGGGCTGGTGTTATTACGCAGTTAGAAGGCGTTGATTTTCAGTGGATACAGAACGAAGCAAAGTCTTCGGGTTTTATTGCTCAACAGGTTCAACAGATCCCAGAGCTTTCACACCTTGTGCATCAGACGGATGAGCAAGGGCATTTGGGGGTCTCCTACATGGGCATGATCCCGTACTTGCTGGCTGAGATCAAAAGCTTGAAAAGTAGGTTGGAGGAGTTAGAAAGTGCGTAACGGCGACTTACTAATTCATTTCAAATTGCCAGATCAAGGCACGATTAAGCTGTCTGAAATCAAGGGCGAATTTAACAAGGGCGACAACCTCAAGGCGTACTACGGTGCCACTAATGGAATCCCGTCATCAGGCAATATCAAGCTAACAGATTTCTACGGGAAGTCCGACGCACCGGCACCAACCCCTCCATCTGGATACTACTCACGCTCGCTTGTTGTCTACAGAAACCAAAAAGGCCAAAGCCAGAACGGACTTGCCTATAAATTTTTGACCAGCCTAAGCGGCGATGTGGTTGGGTATCCCGGCAAGTTCTCAACGAGGGCTGGGTACTCTCAGGACACAACCATTCCGAGATATCCGCCAGAAGGCGGAACTCCAATGTTCATGTTCCAAAGCGTTAACGACGCTAACTTTTATAACAGTTACGAGAAGGCTTACTTTCAGAGTGACGACGCGTCATCAGAGACGGAGGTTTACACGACTTGGAACGACAATGTCGCGAATGGAATGACTTTGTATTACGAAGACCCAATGGCATCAACTCAGTCAATAAAATACACCTACGCCTATAACCACTTTCTAGGTGCGCTTGTTAGAGGGGCCATTGAGAGGGATCAAGGATTCTCAATAAGGTTATCAGGATAGGAATAGGCGGCAAGTAATCAATTTATATTAACGAGGAATAAACCATTGCAGTTGAAAACGTGCAATACATCTGAGGAAGAGGGCGACCAATGAAGCTGAGAGAAATACATTGGCCCGATGAGCCGCAGCAGGGCGACATCCACAGCGAGGGTGGGCGCACTTGGGAATATGTGCTGCTGCCACCTACGGCTTCTGTGCCTGGGGTATGGCGAGATGTTGGCTGCAAGGAGCTTGTGAATGAGGGTCCAGGCTGGACTCTAGATGACCTAAAAGATTGGCTTGGCATTGAAGGCATTGATCATGACGATGCCATTATACGGGCGATGAAAGTCACTATGGCGTATGTAGAGCGGTACTGTAATCGCCTTTTTGACTACCGAGAAATGCATTCTGAGCGCCTTTACCTGTCAAAGGGCAATGGGTGGCAAATACACTTATGGCCTATCAAGGGCGATGTCTATGTAAATCAGGCTTACGTCGATTTTCAAATGGACAATCAGACCGGAGTTTTGTGGTGGCCTGGCTATTCAGTGCATCAGCCTGCCGAGGCCACATTTTCTGGAGGTTATTTGCCCGATGAGTGGCCGCTTGATCTTTTGCAGGTTCTCTACAACACGATTAAGAACCAATGGGAGTTGCAGGGTGGCAATGGTTCTGCCCTGGGCCAAGACATTAGCCGAATAACTATCCCCGATGTGGGGACGATCACTTACGCAAACGGCGGCTCCTCAAACTCCACTATTGGAATTGGCGCAGATTTTGGGCCGGTCAGTCAGGCGGATCAGATCCTACTGGATTTGTATAGGTTGCATGAATGCTAAGTAACTCTGACAAGCAGTATTTCTTTAAGCAGTGGAACGATGGAGTCAGATCCTTAGGCGTTCCTGCAAAGCATGTGAGTACAGAAGGCATTGAGACCGACTGTGTTGTCGGATTCAAGACCACCAAAGATGAGGAGATCATAAATTCCTGGGGGATCGGCGCGAAAATAATCACGATAAGGGCTGCAGAGGTCAGTCCGGTCAAGAAATTAGATCGCGTATTTGTTATGGACCAGGTCTACACATTGGAATTTGTAGATCCGGTCATGCTTAACGATCTGTTCTGTGGTTGGCGTTGTTACGTCCGGGGGAAGTAAATGTCGGCTTTGTATGTTCGACAGACAATTCGCGAGTGGTTAGCAAGGCCGGAGTTCGCCGTGCCTTTTTATGACACAGTGAATCAGGAGCAGAACCCTAATGATGATGTATGGGCCACCGCAGCCTTTGACGCTAGTTTCAGAGAGCGTCTGACATTTTGTGAGAATTCTTGGGTAGAGGAGGGTGATGTCAATATCACCTACACCGGACTACCCGGGATTGGAGATGCTGTTGTTTTGGCCGCGGCTGAAGCGGACATGTTAACGCTCATGTCTATTCGCGATCCTAATGACAAAATACGCCTGACTGCGGTTGACCCGCCCAGGGAGGCGTCTGCCGGGTCTGTAAATCAGGGTTATCAAGTTTCATATCTAGTTGAATACGAGTATCAGGAGGGAACACCATGACTGCTCAATCCACAGAAGATGTGTCCATTTGGATTACCACCGGTACTCCCACCAAGGACACTGTATCCAGCGCCACAAAAGCCGCACCTAGCAATGTAACTGTTGGTTCGGCGTCAGAGAGTTATTCGGACGGGGATCTCGTGTATATCTACGAGACCGAGTCTGACAATCTTAACGGCACTTGGTGCGCCGGAAATGCATCTGGAACAACATTTGATGCATTAAGCTCCAACACCACTAATGACACAGTCACAGTCAGCAGCGGGTACGTAGACCATTACGTTCAAGCTGACCTGACCAAGCTGTGTCTGTCCGCAATTAACATTAATGGAACTGAGCCAAATACAATTTCAGTGGCTACGTTCTGTGAGCCAACCGCAACCATTGATAGCCAGGTCCAGGAAGCTGGGACGCTGACGATGGAGGGGTATGTTGATGTTACTAGCCAAGACTATCCTGCTCTTTATGAAGCATGGCAGTTGGGCGATGAGCGGTTAATTCGGATTGATCTTGGCCCGGATCAGGGCTGGTTGGTCGCGAGAGGCCGTGTATCGAGTGTTAACTGGTCAGTGCCTATCGATGGCGCAATCGCTTACACATTCACCATGACCCTCTCAGAGGCCTTTAAGCATTCCTTTTAAATATGCTATCGCCATATAGGGGCATATGGCGATAATTTATAACCTTCAACGCCGAGGTGTTTTATGTCTACAAAAGAAGTGATCAACGGAACCGAGTACGAAATTCACAAGCTCAAGATGGCGACTATGAGAAAGATCATGCCTGCATTGCAGGGTGAGCCGGCTCAACAGTCTGCAGCGCATGAGCAGATGGTTGCGGAAAGTGTTTATCGGGATGGAGTCCTGCTGAAGGACTGCATGGATGATATTGATTTTGCGGATTACCTGGCCCTCTCCAATCTCATTGTGGAGATCAACGGCTTGGGAAACGAAAGCTAACGGTTTTTGAGGAGGGTCTATTTCATATAGCGACTGAACTGGGAATGCTGGTCGAGGACATTGAGGCCAACATGTCGGTTTATGAATATATGGGGTGGTTAGCCTTCCTTGAAAGCCGTGCTAAACGGGAAGCTGACTCTATGAGCGGCAAAAATAACTTACTCGCTGGATCTAAGGGCGATCTGATTAAGGGTTTAACCGGTGGTCGCTAAAGTTAAAGGGCCGCTGGATCTCTTTGATCTCGATGTTCCGCAAAGTCGGACTGTAGATTTGGGTTTTTATGCTCAGAAGGGCATTCGTCAAACCTTCAGCCTTGCCGATGACCTCGTTGTCCAAACCAAGGAGGACGCCCGTGACATGATCCAGCTTGTCACTGTTGAGGCGATCAATGAGCAGCTGGCAATAGGAAACGAGCCGACTCGCTTCCTAGTTGATGGCAGTGATGCCAAAAACCTCAAAGACGTTCAGAAAAGAACAGATACGTTCTTTGGGAATGTTGTCGATCAACTGCTCATAACGAACTTTGAGCGGACTCTTCGTAAGATGATACTCAAAAACACCAAGCCTCAGACCGGAAAGCTTTCCGATATGAGGAACTGGGATTGGTATTACCTTCCGTTCTCTGCTGATCGACAGAAAGGTTTAGCCACAAAAGTTAATCCCAGAGAGTTGAAAACCTGGCTTTACGGCGACCGGCTGCTGATACGGCCGAGCCAGCGAATCTTTAATCCCAGGGGAGGAGGCTACAACTACGCTTCTGTGGTCAACTCAAAGGTTGCCCAGCGCGGTCAAACCTACACTCCAAAAAGGGGCAAAAACAAAGGTGTGTCTTCGACCAAAAATCACGGTTACGCCAGACAAACCATTAGTGCGCTGAAACGCCGCGCGCAATTTTCCGGACTCACTATGTATGCCTCTTTCACTCAGGCATTCGCTGACCCCAATGAGGTGTATTGGGCTGGTCCAGGCAAAGGCCCGTTCACGCTGATTTTCGTCATCCTCAATAGAGGTAAGCGTACCAGTGGCCGCGGATACAGGAATCGGTTCAAATGAACTTAGCCCCCGTCAATCGCATATACAAAATATCGGTACTGCAGGACAGCAGGAACGCCGCCGTTGCGGCGTCTTTAAATAATCGCATGGGGCAAGTTGCTCGATCTACCGGGCAGGTCACAAAAAATGCTAGGGGCGCGGCTCTAGCTACTCGCAACCTTGGCTACGTTGCACAGAACGCCTCTTACCAGATCGCTGACTTTTTCGTCATGCTGCAGGGTGGCGTTGGCGTAGGGCGAGCATTGGCGACTCAGCTTCCGCAGTTGCTTGCTGGTTTCGGTGCATTTGGTGCCGTGTTAGGCGCGGTCGCGGCTATCGGCGCATCTGTGGTGGTGATGCTTCAGCAGCAAGGCAAGGTATTTAAAGACATCGAACAAATCGTTGAGGACTACGAGCGCGTATTGGAAGGTGCGAATTCTGCGTTAGATGAATTCCTAAAAAATGGTGACTACACAAACCGCACTCTATTGCAGATAGCCCAAACTGCCGAGCGAATACAGCGGACTAAGATAAGAGAGGCATTGGCACCGCCAGATCCCACTGCGTGGGAGGGATTCTTAGCCTTGATGCAACGTGCTTTAGATAAAACAGTTGAGCTCGTCAACCGTTTTACTTACTTCGGGAAGGCACTCAAGTTATTAGGCGTCATATACGATGATAAGATCGCTCCGCCGCTGATCGAAATTGCCGAGGCGAATGACCTTTTAGGCAAGCAGTTGCAAAGGCTAGCATTAAATGCGGCGACGGCTGGAACCGATCTGAAATCTCTTAATGAAAACACATCGGCGTTATTTCTAACGCTTGCTCAGTATGAAGGTAATCCTGCTCTAGACACCTTTAACCTACTTCCAACTGCACTAGAGCAAACGGAGCAAGCAGTCGACGGTGTTCGCCTCGCATTCTCAGTACTCTATGACGAAGATTCCCGAAAGTGGCCCGATGAAGCAAAACAACAATTCGCGCTGCTCACTTCGCAGTTAGAAAAGACAAGGATCAGAACAGAGGAGATCACAAAGGAGATCGTCCGGCTGACGCAAATTAATCCTGAGACAGGATTCCTCGAGGCCTTGACGCGAAGAACGCCGCTTGAAGAGGCGATACAAAGAATTCGTGCTGAAGAAGAGCAGTTAATTATCACAAGCACTGATGCTGAAAGGGCTATTGAGGCTCTCACTGAAATAGACCGGTGGGAAAAGCTTCAAGACGTAATCATTGATATCGGAAAGAACTTTGAAAATCAGATAGTCAACGCCATGAAGACTGGCAAGTTCGCTGTCAAGGACTTCGTCGCATTCGCTTTAGAGCAGTTTGCGCGCCTGGCCCTTTCAAGGGTTTTTGAGCCTTTCTTTTTGTTGCTTGCTAATAGCGTTCCGGCCCTGGGCGGCAGCCCCTCTCCTGGTACTGGAGTGCCTATAGGCGCTAGAGCGATGACTATAGAGCCTCCGCCCTCTGCGGCGCCCATGTACAACTACGGCGGATCAATCAGCAGAGTTCCTGGCGCTAGTCGCAGTATGGGTGGGGTTCAGGCCAATAACGTAACGGTCAACGTCAACAACTACGGCAATGATGAGGTCGAGGTCAAACAGCAGCAAACGTCTAACGGAGTTGAGATTGATGTGTTGATCAAAAACACAGTCAGACAAGGCTTCGCGTCCGGAGATTTTGACAGGGTTATGGCTTCTAGCTATGGCGCAAGGAGGCTCGCTTACTAATGGCTTACAACGGCGAAACTACTTATCCGCCACTTAGTCTTGATGGTTGCTTCTCTACTTGGCAGGAAATACAGCAGGACAATGTAGTGCGGAACACAATGGATAAAGGCAACGTGAGGGTCAGGAGGCGATTTACAGGTATCAGCAGAAGCGTCCAGGCCACTGTGAGGTTGCCAGCAAGTAAATATCTAGACTTCATGGGCTGGTTTAACGACGGTCAGCGTCAGGGGACAATACCTACGACGCTAAAAACGCCGTATGGGCGCGAAGAGTTATTCCTATGGACTAGCCCCCCGACGATAAACTGGCTCAGTGCTGAAGCGTTTGAGGCTTCTGTGACGATGTATCAAGGCTCCAACTGGAATGACTACTGATAACCCGGAATTCGTTTACGAAACGACCGGCGACAATATCATTGAGCCGGCTTTCCTTTTTCTCATGCGGATAAACAGTCCGGAATTGGAGCAGCCTATCTATCTTGTGAATAACAACGAGGAGATCGTTTCCCGGGGCGTCACCTATGAGGCATTTCCATTTGAGGTGGTGCTGCCGCCGGACGATGGGCAGAAACCTCAGAACCTCAAGGTCATTACGTTTAACGTCCATCCAGAAATGATCAATGCGATTCGTCAAACAGCAGAGCCTCCGACAGTGCTATTAGAGATGGTGACCACTGCTGATCTCGACTTTGTTGAAAAGCGCATCGACTTTATGACAGTTGTGTCAGCACAGTACGACGCACTCAACGTGACCTTCGATTTGGCAAGCAGCAGCGTTTTCTCTCGCTCTACTCTGCGCGGGAAGTACACGCAATCAGAATTTAAGGGGCTATTTTTTGCATTGCAATAATGGCAAAGCCATAAGCGACTACGTCGGTATACCATATGCGGACAAAGGCCGGTCCTGGTCCGCAGTGGATTGTTACGGCCTTCTGCAACTCTGGATGAAGACCGAGAAGGGCGTCGACCTCCCTGATTACCTTGAGGTGTATACAAGCTCCTCTGATCGTGAGTCGGTAGCTGGTGCCATAGCGGAAAACAAAGTCGGTTGGCTGCCGGTAGATAAGCCGGAGTTTGGTGATGCATTACTGTTCAAAATTCTTGGGGCGCCGATGCATGTCGGCATCAAGTTGGACGGCCATAATTTTCTACATGCCTTCCAAAACTGTGACAGTTGTATAGAGCGACTTGATGGTGTCGCCTGGTCCCGTCGCTTGGTCGGAGCATATCGATGGGTAACCTAGTTAACACCAACTTCAATCAGCCACTGACACTGACAATAGAGCAGGGCTGGACGATGAGTAAGATCATCGAGCAGTCACAGGTTCCTGATGCTGTGCTTCCGTTCGTTCTTATTACGGTCAATGGCACCACCTTGGCCGTGGATCAGTGGGACAATTTTCAGCCACGCTCTAACGACCGAGTAAGCTTTTGGATTCGTCCTGCTGGCGGGGATAGCGGCAAAACCATCCTCCGGCTTGTTGCGACAATCGCTATAGCTATTGCAGCGCCTTATATTGCTTACGGTATCGGCAACGCACTAAATTTAAGTGTGGGTACTGTGGGCAACCTGACAGCCTTGGGCATCGGTATCACTGCCGGCGTCGGCGTGATCGGCGCTTTATTAATAAACGCACTTATTCCTCCGCCGTCTTTAAATCTGCCAAACAGTCAGGCCGACCAAGGCGAGTCATATTTTATTACTGGTCAGACTAATCAGGCTAGGCCATATCAAATAGTGCCTATAGTCTACGGCCGCACAAAGATGATCGCCAACCTAGCGACCTCACCACAAATATTCTCAGCCGGTCAGAGCAGCATCTTTACCGCGCTCTATGACTTTGGGCTGGGTTATGCAGAGATCGACACTGTTAAGGCTGGGGACACTCGTATTGAGGTCTTCAAGAATAGTGAGAAAACTCTGCACTACCAGGAGCCAAAGCTTGCATTTGAGAACGATCCTGGCGCGGGTCTTGGGCCGTTCCCACTTCAGTTGGTTACCTATCCGCTCAAATCAGAAGATCTCAATATTGCTTTAAATAAGATGGGCGATGAGGGCATCGTTGGCACTGCTCCGTATGCAGTGTCTGCGGTAGTAGAGCTTACCTTCCCCCAGGGGCTTGCGTTCTATGATGACAACGGAAACATCCAGAGCATTGGGGTGCAGTTCAACGGTTACTACCGAAAGCTCGGGAATGAGGAGTGGCTGCCTTGGCCTAACGGGACAATTGGCTATGCAAAAGATCACCTTTCCTTAAATATTAGTAACAGTCCCGGTGGCAACAATCCTAACGAAGGTCCAAGGATAACCGCCCAGATTAACGACGGCCGTTTCGTTGCCGAAGGGGCAGAGTTCCCCATAGTCATGACATTTGATGAAGATGTTTGGGGGGTTAACCCTCAGGATGATCTCACCTTTATCTCCGAAGAGTCGGGAAGTGAGTTCCCTTTTTTCGATTTCGTCAGTGCTACTGAGGTGGTCGAAAATAGATCTTGGGAGTTTGTGTATAGGGCGCCTGATCAAGAGGGTGCATTTTATATTACTACGAACCTCGCTAATTTTCTCGATGCGCCAGAGCCAGATGGTGAGCCTTTTCCTGTAGAAGGATGGCGCTCTCTATCTTTCAATGTTGGCGAGAACATTATCGGGCCACCAGGAGGATGCACAGACGTATTCTGTCTGGAGCCGGGGAATGAGACTTACATCAAAGTAGTCTATTACTCCTCAATGGATGTTCCTACTCCATATGGTTCAGACAATCCCGCCTGGGATGGTTATATGAACCAGCTTCAGTACGTTACGTTTGAGGCGTGGAAAGAGGGGAGTCCTGCTGTAACTTATACCAGCGATTGGCAAGATTACGCCGGCACGATAAGGAGCCATGATTCAATTCGCACCTACGAGGGGAATAATCTTGGCCGAAGAAATACGCATTATCACGCATTGAAAAACCCGGATATTGTAAACCCGCCAAACCCCAGCCCCGATGACGATAATGAAATCGACGCAAGACTCAGTCCGAGGTTTCCGACTTTTCCTGATTATCCCAATTGGCCGGGTAATCCGTCCGGAATATTGGGTACCTTCTATGTCACTGGAGACGAAACAACGCTGGGTAAAGTAAGTATCGTCGTTCCTTTCCCTGCGGAAGACCAATATGAAATACAAGTTGTTCGGATTAGCGAGTTTGAGAATCGGGAAAACAGTGATCAATATTTCTCCAGTTGCTTATGGTCAAGAATGGCTACTCGAGGATTTCCATCCACAAGGGATGACATCTCTATTGGCCGCGACCGTTACTCAATCCTCGACTTAAAGCGGCAGCACACAATGATGGAGTTGCGCTTTGAGGCATCAGAGAGCATCGCCGGCAATATTCAAAATATTTCAGCGATGGCCTATTCAAAGCTTCGCTGGCATGACGGAGACAGGTGGCAACCTGCCGAACTGACATCTAACCCTGCTTGGATCGTGCTGGATCTTTTGACCGGGTATTCCGCACAGCAAATTCGCTACCCGTACTCACTGCAAGACGATGATTGCGGTTATCTACGCATAGAACAGATCGACGTTCAGAGCTTTATCGATTTTGCTGCCGTGTGCGATGAGCTTGTTGATTATGAGTATCGTGGCGTTACGGAGACCAGAAAACGCTACACCTGCAACACGGTCATCTCCTCAGAATCAATTCTTATGGAGACGGTGCAGAACGTCCTAGGTATGGCTAGGGCTCAGTTAGTGCTGGGTCAGAACGGTTTGATGCAAGTAATGATGGATGTAGACCGTGGGGACCAGGTCCGCCAGGTTTTCACGCCGTCTAATTCTTGGGGCTTCACCGCAGACCGGAGCTTCCCGCAAATGCCAGATGCACTGCGGATTGAATTCACCTCTCCGGAGCTTGGATACCAGAAGGGTGAGGTCATTGTTTACAACCCCAATATTAATCCGGAAGACGCAGAAACATTTGAGACGCTGAAGACTTTCGGCTGCACAAACTGGCATCAGGCAAGCTGGTGGGGCGGCTATCAGATGGCTCAGATGCTTATACGGATGGAAGAGTTCAAATTAAACGTGATGGCGGAGTCCTTAGTAATACAGCGGGGCGATGTGGTTGCCATCAGCCAGGACGCGGCGTTTTTAGGGGGCGGAAGCCACCTCATTGTTGACCATCCACAGCCCAACGTCATTGTGCTCAGTGAAGCGCCCTACGTTTACGAAGATCCGTATTACACGATCAGAACCCATGAGGGCGTTATTCAAGGCAAGGTGCTTGATATTGATCTATACACCGTGACCCTGGATAGGAATATTGATCAAATCGTCTACGCCAACGAGACGGCGTTGTGCGTTATTGGTCAGAAGGATCTGGTAACCAAAAACTACATTGTCAACAGCATCAGGCCAAAGGCCGATCTCACCGCCGAGCTTACGCTAGTCGTATACGACGAAAGGATGTATCTCACCGATGATGGCATTTATCCGGAGTGGGATGCTGGCGGTGACGGCGATCCACAAGATCCCAATTACGGCAAGTACGAGGTTAAAAACCTCACTGGATTTACTTACCTCGATTTCATTGAGCAGGGTTTTTGCCAGAGCCCATATTCAGTTTCGCGGCTTAATTGGGATGTTGAGCCTGATGATGGGAAAGTGGCGGGCTTCGAAATTCAATGGTCGAGAGCATCACAGACCGCGGTTATTGGATTTGATCAGACTGCAGGCAGCACTCGCACATACGAGCATAAGTACCTCGCCAACTCTAATGTGTTTGGCGCCGGCTATTACACTGTCACGCCGATAACTCAGCTTGGCTATCGGGGTATCCCCGCCACTGTATATATCAATAAGAGTGTCGATAGAGTACCGCCCGATAAGCCTGGGTCATTCTATGTGGCAAGCCTGTCCGACCAGATAAGGTTTTTCTGGGAGCGTCCTGATGCTATCGACATTGGCGGATACCAAATCTACCTGTCCAAGACGCTCAACGATTTTGTCATGCCAGAGACTGCGGTGCTTTTCGCTACAGCGGATTGCAAAGCAGAGTATTTGGTGGTTAACGGTGGATGGGATCAGGCAATAGCGAGTAAGTATCCCCAGCTTGCTACGGGAGCAGTTTTTTGGATTGCATGTACTGACACCAGTGGCAACCGTTCAATTCCGGAGCCTTATTCCGGACTAGAAAATGGTCCGACATGTCCTGCAATAGTAGAGCCCTTCGATCTGATATGGGCTGATGGCGCTTCTGGCAAAGCAGGGTTCTGGAATGAGGGAGAGTTTGGCGTTGAAGAGTGGGGTACGGATGCCAGATCGGGGTACTACGCACTGGTTTGGAAAGATCTTTTTGATCCTTACGGTGAGATATCACACTATGACGTTAGACACACGCCAGAGGAGAACGCTGACAGCTTGTTCGATGACAAAGCCAACGTCCACTCAATACTTGACACCGTCCCCCAGGGTGTTGAGCGGCTGAATCTCACAGAGATTGGCTTTGAGGATGTCTCTGGCACTTTCTTTATTAGGGCCGTCAACAAGCGGATGTGTAGTGGCCCGTGGAATCGATGCTCGCTTAATGACGTTCAAGTCATCTGGACGGAGTCAAACATCGAACAGGTCATTTTCTATCAGCGGCTCAATCGTGCGCCCTATACCGAGGCCACGATCTCATGGGCCGTGAGCGGTGATGCCGCAGAGAACATCAGCAAGTATGTTGTCACTCTATATCCGCAGCAGTACATCCCGCCGAATCCAAGCGATATGCCAGAGAGTGGGCGGGTTAATGCGGTCATTTTGCATGAGGGTTCCGCCACTACCTGTAAGGCGCAGTTCACACATCTGTCAGATGAAGATCTTCACTTTGGGGTGATAGCAGTTGTGCCTTACTTCGGGGACGGATCTATCCCGAGTACGGTCCTGACAATGCCTTGGCAGTTGATCTACGACACCGAGCCGCCAGAGGCTCCGACTAATTTAGCTTTCAATATTCAACCACCGACAAAGGGGAGTGATTAACGTGTCATACATATTCACTGAAAGGTTTGGCCCAAAAGATCAGTTGGCAACGGGCAACCCAAACAAAATCATCAAAGGCGTTGAGATCGATGAGGAGTTTAAAAAAATCTCTGACCAGTTCGGCAGAACCAACATACTCGCGTCAGTTAAATACAACGGCACCGTGGTGAAGTATGCATACAACGTTGAACAGGTTGTAAAACTTGCGGCTAGTGCTTATCAAATTAGGTTCATCAAGGACATCAACAGTGACGGGGCCGCGAGTGCCGGTGATTACGCCGCTGTTATCACGCCTTACACCACCAATAATGTACCGGTGATAGGTTTTATATCCGATCAGCGAGAAGGCTGGTGTGATGTGCAGTTCCGTTCCTTGATCGGCGGCTCGTGGGAAGGCCAACAACCAGAGGATCAGGGGTTTGCATTTATCCTGATCGATCAGGTGCCGGATATAGGCTGATGTCAATTTACGTCTCTTCAGAGTACGGCGCTGCGGAGTGGGGCATTAGTGAATGGAACCGCGCCGCCTACCTAAACGATCAGATCACTCTTTATTGGGATGCCTCGCCGTCTCCCGATGTTGATTACTACACTGTCAGGTACTCGCCCAGTGCTTTCTCGACCTGGGAGCAGGCGGTTGAGATCTATCGTACTCCGTCTTATCTGCTGACTCAGACTGAAGAGTTGCAGTGCAAGTTGGATGACGCGGCCAACGGTTGCTATCTCGTTGCGGCGACAGATACGTCAGGCAATGAGGGGCCGGCAGCAAGGGTGGTTTACGGCCAGGTTTCCGGGGATTGGGAATTCCAAGTTGAAATATCCGGTCATCCTAATTGGGCCGGTGAGACATTTGATATGCAGCCAACGAGTGACGGTTTTCTACTGTTGAGAAATCGCGGCGGCGGTTTGGATACCTATCCAGAAGGGTTCATATACGGCTGGTATCAACACGGCCAAACCTACAACCCAGGACCGGAAAGAACGAATTGCCGCTTCGTGGTAGACCGGTTGTTGCTTGAAAAGGCCGATGTTCGCGCCACCTATCAGTGGCGAAACGCTGAGAGCGGTGCGACCAATTGGCAGGATTTTACTGACACATCTGTCGCTGTGCAGGGTGTGGTTGAGTTCCGTATTGAGGTTAGGAATTACACGCTAGACCAATACGCCGGTATTAGAGAGGCACAGGTCGATATTTACAAACAATCATCTTAGTAAACAGCATGGAGACGCCCTATGAAATTTTTATATGTGATGGCTTCGGCCATTTTCTTAGTGGGATGTACGAGCCTTGAAAAACAGCAAAGTAACGAACGAGCTCAAGTGGAGATTGTTAAGGTACAAAGAGAGGCTATGGCTCGTGATGTGGCAAATCAAACTCAGGCTGAAATTGCGATGTATGAAAGCCTGGCATCGATTGCCGCCAACAGTCCGGAATCTAGTGACGCTATCGTTCTTGCAATCGCGATGGTCGCGAACAACCGAAGCCAAGGCGAAGGAAAGTCAGGAATCATAGCCTTGCGCGAGCAAAAAAATGAAGCTGTTGAGCTCACAAAAGCACTTGCGCCAACGGTAGGCGGCCTTTTGACTCAAGTTGGCATTGCGGCTTTATCACAGAAGACGCAGCGCGAGCAGATTAGGGCTACTCGCGACGTTCAAGTGAATCAAGCAAATCAAACTGCTTCGGCTATAGATAGTGTCGCTACCCTTGGCGGTATTGCCTCATCTAATGCCGGCGATTCAATCACGGTAACCGACAATGGTTTTTACAATGCCGGGGAGTACAACACCGACTCAGGCAATGTCTCTACTACTTCTACTACAACCAGCATAGCTGACGCTTATAACACTACTGACAACAGCGTGACTGACAACAGTGTTATGACTATCTCTACTGAGACCGTTACCTACGCCGGTCAAGAAATGACGCTTCAGTCTCTGCTCGATTTTCTAGTTAGCACGGGTAAGGCTTACGAACTGACAATCGGGTCGACGGTGTACACGGTTGACGGTGATGGCGAGCCGATCACGATCGATTGTGGCGCCCCCGACTTCAGTCCGTCACCCCCCGTATGCAATGGCGGCTAAGGTTATGGCCCTGGGGGGGCGTTCATCACGGTCGCCCCGGTAACCCGTGATGCCCCCGGGGCCACCCTCTATGTATGTAATCATGTATGTAGCGACATTCAGGCGAAAAAAAACCCTGTAAAAACAGGGCTTTAGCGTCTTTATATGGCGTCCCCTAGGGGCAATATGGCATCGTCCTACAGTGTTCCATGAAGTGCCATACAATCTCTAAAATCCGCGCAGTTACTTACTCTCCACCAATATTGCAGTTCCATACGGTGTCATGTAATATCTGGCTATTCCAACCGCTATATGTATGTAGCGTGTATGTAGGAAACGGAGTCCCCGGAGGACTTCGCACCCAACGGAGCGGGAGATTACAGACGATGGCTGGTAAAAACAAGCTCTATCAAAAGCAGATCGATAACATGAAACCGGGGGACAAACCGCTAAATGACGGCGGCGGTCTTCTACTTCAAATGAACGCCTCAGGTAGCAAGAATTGGTTGTTCCGCTACTACTTCAACAAAAAGCAGAAGTCCATCAGTTGCGGTGGCGATGGGGTCACGCTGAAGCAGGCTAGAGAGACTCGCGATAGATACGCCGCGATGTTGCCCCAGCGTGATCCCAAGACTGCCGGCAAGCAAGAGAAGACAGTTATCCGCGTAGACTCACCCAAAATTACGCTGGGTGATTTCGCACTCAAGTGGTTCAAGGAAACCAAGCGCCTGGAGTTTAAGGAGGGTGCGAAGAATGCAGCTGAGACGATTGAACAGGGCAACTGGCTGTCTCCTGTATTCCGTCTAACGGGTGACCTGTGGATTACTCCGCTCGAGGACATCAACAAGCAGTACGCCGCGGAGAATCTTCTGCAAGTCAGAGGCGATATGCCCGGGCAGTACAAAGATTGTCGGATTCGCCTAGAGCAGATTTTTGCCGCCGCCCAGGGGCAGGGCATTGTCGATGACAACCTGCTCAACCCATTCAGTGCGGCCGCACTCAAGCCGTGGATTTCTGCTCCGGTTCGCGGCAAGGACTTTGAGAAGAAAAGTTATCCCGCAGTTCAGTGGGAGCAGATCCCACAGTATTACGATGACCTTTCTAAGTTGCTGGGTCCAGGTGCTGAGTCTTTGCGTGTATTGATCCTTTCGGCAACACGCAGCAAGGCGTGTCGAGGCGCAGAGCGTAACGAGTTTTTTGAGTCGCGGTCGAACTGGGAATGGACGATTCCAGCGTGGCGTCAGAAGTCAGTACACAAAAAAGCGGAAGAGGATTTCACTCAGGTCATGGCGCCACTGGCAATGGATGTGGTTCATGCATCTGGCGAGGAGTTCCAAGCCAGCCCCTATTTCTTCACTCAGTATGGGAACAAGCCGGTTTCGGAAGCTTCGCTACGCAACGCGGTGAGTAAGGTAAATGCATTTGGTCAATATCGCGCCCGTGACGGTAGAGAGCCTGTCGCACACGGCATGAGGACGGCATTCAAATCCTGGGGGCTTGAACATGGGTTCTCCGATCTGTGTACGGAGATAGCCCTAGGCCATGTAGGCAACGATCAGGTGGCGCGCTCGTATATGGATACGAATATGAAGGGTGAACGTCAGCGGCTCATGGATGATTGGAGCCGGTTCGTTTTGGGATATAAGACCTGACTACTCAACGCGGAAGACGCGCCAGTGTTCGTTGTCGTAATTATCTATGAACTGAAGTGTATTTTTGGGCCTTGGTCTTTACTCATTCGCGATCTTCTATACCTGAGTTTGGCTTAATAAACGCAACCCAATGTGTCTTTGCCGTCTTGCCAGATCGATGGCCATATAGCGGCTCATGGGGCGCTAAAGACAAAACATCAGAAAGCGGAATGTCTACCTCATTCCATTTAAATATTAGTGTCCCGTTTGGCTTTAGCACTCTAAAACATTCAGAAAAACCATTTGCTAAATCGCCGCGCCACGACTCCTTTTCTAAAGATCCATAAGAAAAACCCGTCACTGAGTCCATACTGATGCCGCGCACATGGGGAGGATCGTATACAACGTGCCAAAAACTGTTGTCAGGAAACGCCATTTTCGTAAAGTCAGAAAATATATCTGGCTGTACGCTTTTCCTTCCTGGGTTCTGAGTGCAATGGCTAACATTCAAATCACCCGCTCTAACGTCTGCGAAAATTGCGCGGCTATCGTTTTTGTCGAACCACATCATTCGGCCCCCGCAGCAAGCGTCTAAAATCGGCCTATGGAAATCTTTCATTAGTCACTCGACAGCTTCTCGATCAGCGCGTGGATTTCTGACTTAGCCCAGGCATTGCGACCCGCGATTTTTACGGGCTTAGGGAATTCGCCTGTCTCAATGCCACGCAGCCAGGTTGATCGACTGATCGGCAGTAGGCTGTCTGTGTTGCCCTTTGATCGCACAATGTCTTTCAGTGCGTAGAATCCTAATTCGCTCATGTTGCTCTCCAAAAAATCCGGCCAGGCGGAGTGAGCTCTGGCCGGCAAAATGCTAACGGCACTCAAGGATTGCTCACCCGTTAGCGTCCCAGCCAGTTTTCGCCCCCCATGCGACCTTTGCCGCTGTGGGTTCTCCGCTCGGCTGTGAATCTTTAAGGCCAGATGGCCCCGACTCGCCCTGCCCGGCAGCAAGCTCGTTGTCAGAAAGCCAATCTGAGCGCGTGAAATCAATCTGAGGCCCATACTGACCCTCTTTGCCCTCGTACAAGTCAATCTTGAGGTACTTGCGGTTGGTGGACCTGGCCCAGGCAGCCATCTGTTGTAGCGTTATGCAGAATTTCTCTATCGATTCTTCGTCCGCCTTCCATTTCAGCAGGCCTTTTCTTTTGCCCTCTTTTCTGGGCGGGGTGAAGTAGACGCCGTTTAGCCACTTTGGAATTTGCTCACTCATCTGACTCTCCAGTTAATGAATTTAGGTATTGAATTGTGTCTTCGTTGAGAACCAACATCTCAATGGCCTCTTGCTCGTACTGTGTGCAGTCATTCCACAGGTCAAAAAGGGTTACCGGATCGTCCCAGGCATCTTTCAGCAGACGGGTTTTCTCGTTGACGATCTGGTGACCGGATTTTTCAAGCGCCCGGACAAGATCCTTCCACTTGCCCTTCAGACCCTGGGGGGCGTGATTGAAAACGTCAGCTTTCATCTCATCGCTAAGATCCTTGTATCTGATGAATGCCCTCATCCTCAGGTTTTCATCGTCCTGGCCCAGCAAAATTAGGAGTAGAAGGTCGGCGTAGACATCATGAACGGTCAGTTGGTTGACAAGCTCATCGGCAGAGGCGATTGAATCCCCCATCAGTTCTGGGGATAGGTGGGCTAACGCTCGACCTATGGCACTGGTTTCGCAATTTTCAATATGAGAGCCACGATTCACGTTCGATGTGCCATGACGCTCCGCAGCGTAAGCGTGGGATCGCTGTTTTCCGTCTGCGTCTAAAACGTATCCACGGAATACTACGAACTCGCCGAATTCCGTAACTGGCTCTGCGCCGCAGTACCAACCCTGATATTTGTCACTGTTCAAGAAATCGGCCATGCGCTCGTGCACCATCCGATAACTTCGTCCATTGATTTCTGTTGGCATTAGTCTCCCCGTCTTATCTTCCTGTTGAACTTGATATTGCGTTTGCGACCAAAGGAGAGGTTGCGTTTAAACATCTCCTTGTATTGCTCCTCATTAAGGGTCGCCTCTTTAGTCGCAAAGTCGGTGTGCGAGAGCTTTTCGATTGATCCCCCCCGGGCCAGGTAATCCTCAATATGGCTGTGAAGCTCTTGGCGCTCAATTTCTTTATCGGGATATGCCTGATCCGTTGCGGGAAGCCAGAAGCGGCCGCAGTCGGATAACCTCATGCCCACTATGAGTAAACTTCAAGCTTGAGGATCGTTGCGTCTGAGACGCTCCTGAGGCGCTCCACAGCGGAAACGAGTGGGTAGGCGTCGATACCCACACTTTCGCAAACATCGGTCAAATACGCCGTGGAAAGCTCTGAGAGCGCTGATAGTTGTTTAAGTGCTTCGTCAACTTCGCTTCGGCGAGTTTCAATTTCTGACTTGCTCATGCCAAAGTCTATGACCTGGCCGTCGCCGTTTTCTGGCCCTACCCATATCTGCGTCATTGTATTGCCCCGTAATTTGAAACTGTATGGTACTACCACATATCGGGAGAATGCAAGCGGAACTGTATGGCATCGATAAAAACATGTAGTGTTAGGCGACAGAAGACATTGAGTTTTTAGGAGCAACTCGGTTGCATTGAACCTGCTTGCGTTGCATTATTGTTTGCCGCCAACGGATTGGCCGCATAATAAAGCACAAGGATATGGTGTCCCTATACACTAATTAGAGGTAAAGCCTTTGAGTTTTAAATACCCCACCCATATATCAGAAATTGCCTTTCAGGCGCTATCACGCATCATTTATCAGCATTCGTCGTTACAAGAGGCGGATGAGATCATGGAAAAACTCACGCAGGCGGCTGGAGAACTGCAATGGCAGCCTCTCTCTTCTGAGAGTCAGTCAGCGACTGCGCCAATTCTTCAATTATTTGAAGAGCAGTTTCCGGGGGGATCTTCTGAAGCATCAAACGAAGATCGTCTTTGTTCGGCGGCGGGGCAACACGCTCCTGCAAAGTCGGGTCAATAACGTGGGGGCTTACCTTGAGGTACTCACAGCACTTAAATAGCGCGTCATAGTTAACCGGCACATTAGCCAGCAGATATTGGTTCAATGTGCCTGGAGTCCAACCCATAGCTTCGGCCATCTTCCTCTGAGATAAGCCGTCAGCCTCGCCTCTAGCAACAAACTCAGCCTTCAATCGATTAGCGATCATGACTTCACGATCAGTGAGGCGGCGGTATTTCTTTTTGCTCGTAGTCATAGATAGTTTTCTCGACTCATTGATTGAGTTAGTGAACCTTAATGGCGCTTTTTGGACTTATTGGCACGGCATGGGACGTTAGGTCCATTTATATGTCATTGTCAAACATTAGTCGGTATTTATTTATAAATACGTCTAATTATTGGTCTATATCATACCAAATAGATCAATTTTTACCCTCACCAAGTTTAAGTCACCGGACGGATCTAGAAGGAGTTTTAGAGTTTTTTGCCCGGGGGAGTCAATAGTTGACTCCGAATATGGAGGTGCAATATACTGTCGTTCCGGAAACACCTACGGAAATTTTCATGGAACTGCTCAACGACTATCCGATGCCTGAGGGAAAACTTCGTCATGACTACTCCGCCCTAATGGGCTGGCAAGTAGGCCAGTGCATTTTGGTTGAACCAGCCGCTAGCCTGAGAATCAAGGGCTATTTTGAGCGCAGCAAGCAGTGGAAGTTCACCCAGCGAAAGCAAGATGACGGCCGAATAAGGCTCTGGCGCAGAGCCTGACCGGCGCCCCAGATGTTGCCGGTCATCTATAAAAAACCGGCATTTCAATTTTGGGGCGGAAATGAATATACAAGAGATTTTGGGCCGACTACGCAAGCCCAAGCAAATCAACGACTCTACCTATCAGGCGTGTTGTCCGGCACACGATGACAACAGCCCGTCAATGACAATCACCCAAGCACCTGACGGCAAGATACTGTTTCATTGCTTCACGGGGTGTGAAACCTACGACATTCTCGCGGCAATTGGCCTCAGATGGGGCGATCTGTTCCCCGATGACGGCTACAAATCAGACAAATCGGACCTGGCCCGGGAAATCTGGGATATGGGCGGGGTAGATGTTGTTGCTCTGCACCCCTACGCCATGAAAAAGGGCATCACCCATGACTTTGGCGCTCGACGCGGCCAGGCTACGGGGCGTGTCGTAGGCCGAAATGCGGACTGCATCATCCTGCCGCTCAGAAGCTGGGATCACGCCGTTGTTGGCGTTGAGGTCATAAACTGGGAAGGCGCCAAGCAAACCTTTGGCAACAAGGGAGTGCTGGTGCTGGGCTACCCGGAAGGGAGCGAAACCATTCATATCTGCGAGGGCTGGGCTACGGCTTGGGCTTGCGCGCAACTGCGGCCGAAATCCTTTGGTTGCATAGTTTCATTTGGCGGCGGTCGCCGCATCAAACAAGTGGCCGAAGAGGCCAGTAACCGCTTCCGCGGGAGGATAGTCGTGCATGAAGAACCCGGAAATTTGGATGTGTGGGACATGTGGCAGGCGGGTAAAGGAGATTTGTACATGCGGACTCAACGTGCCTGACCCGTTGGCACCGCAGTGCGAAGAGGAGAGGGCCGCTGTCAACCAGGGGCCGGAAGATAAGGGAATACCAACGGAGACGTTTTATGAAAGACGAAGCATGGAAGGCCTGCAAAGAGCAGACGGAAAAATCATTGAGGCTGATGGGCGCGCAAAACGAAGTGTGCGAAATGGCGATCAAGGCCAACGCGGAACTGGAGCAAGTCAACGCCCGGTTGGCTGCGCTTTCCCACCACTACGAGGCACTGGGCAAGCGGTCAGATGATCTTAAAGACGAAGGGTTGATCCAGGTTCAAATCGTCGAGGACATGCGCGAGCTTTGTCTCAATGATGCGTTTGAACTGGCGTTGAAGTACGCGGAGATCGTTGACGGTAAACGCCGCTATGACCTGATTTCGCGCTTAAACGCAAAATCGTGGGAAGAACGTCCCCACAATCGAGTCGATGATATCCGCGCGGCCGTTAAAGAACATGAAAAGCACGACGGTATACCGTTTTAATGAGCGTTGACGCGCTCACTTGGGCATTTAATAAGGTGCCATTGAGATCCAGCCAAAAGGCCATTTTGCTGGCGATGGCTGATAGGGCAGACATGAACGGGAAGTGCTGGCCTTCTTACGACGATATCTGTCACCGCAGCGGTGCCAACAGGAAAACAGTAGGTCTCGCTATCAAGCAATTTGAGCAAATGGGGATCATAGAAAAGAACCGTAGATTCTCTGCGTCCACCATGTATCGGCTTGTGATAGAGCGCGATTTTCGGAGTACGGAGATAACCATTAGTACCGAAAACGGGCCTATCAGTAGTACCGAAAACGGAACTACTGCCAGTAGTACCGAAAACGGGCCTATCAGTAGTACCGAAAACGGGCCTTCCATTAGTACCGAAAACGGTACTCTAACCGTCAATGAACCATCAAATGAACCGTCAATTATTCGTCGGTGTAACGGAAAGCCCCCCAAACTACCCTTTACCTCCTTTTACGACCATTACGGAAGAAAAGAAAAACCTAAAGACGCAGAGAGAGCTTGGAAAAAGCTCAAACCCGAAGAACAGGCCGCAGCCGTAGAGCGGATCAACGATCCTAGGTTTAAGGCTTGGCGGGAAGAGCGTATGAACGCCAAACCAAACAGCAAATGGGGTTATTTCCCCTTACCCTCAAGCTGGCTCAACGCGGGTCAGTGGGAAGATGATTTGCCTACGGTGGAAAAGAAAAGAGTGAGGTATTCATCGGTATGAGCAAAATCCAGTACGCAATGGACAACCCCGAAGCCCGGGCAATCGTCGAGGAAATGTCGATGGCGGAGCATCGGCGCCGGATGGCAGAGCATGAAATGAGCCGGATGAAGCAGGTCGGCGATTACCGCGATGAGATCAAAGAGCTTGCCACTAAGCCCAAAGAGGAGCGGGGAATCGCATTGCCTTGGCAGAATTGCAAAGACGTACTGCTTGAGCCAAATCGAATCAGTATTGTAGGTGGTGCTAACGGCCACATGAAATCAACCTGGACCAGCCAGTTGGCGATCCATGTAGCCAAGCAGAAGCCGGTGGCGATCATGTCGCTGGAATTGGATATGCAGACTCAGGGTGAAATCCTGTGCAAGCAGATCCTGGCGGAAGACAGGCTACTGGAGTCCGATGTCGATAAAGCCTGCGATTGGGCGCACGACCGTGTCTGGCTCTACTCTTGGCAAAAGAAATCAACTATCGACCGGGCGCTTGGATTTTTATACGCCGCAGCGGAGCTTGGCTGTGGCCTTGCCATTATCGATAACCTTCAAAAGTTGGGCATCGGACATAACGACAACGACGCTCAAAATGATGCCTTTGAGGCTCTGCTCGAGGTGGCAAACAACAACCCGGTAGGGATGCATGTGATTCTGGTTCACCATGTTGCCAAGCCGCCGGGCAACGTCCCTGATTGGCGCCCCAACCGTTATTCGTTGAGAGGTTCCAGCGGTATGTCTGATAAGACCGACAACATTTTTATGACCTACCACAACAAGCCCAGGGCGCGAGCCAGATGGAAGCCTGCCGATGAGAGGGACAATGAAGACCGCCGCCTGATTACGGAGGAGTTTGATTTTGAGCTCATCATCGAAAAGCTGAGAAATCAGCCGGGCGAGAGAGTGGAGTATTTCTATGAGGGCGCAGGCCGCACTCTTCAGTTGAGAGCAGGCGGCAACGAACTGCGTTGTATTTATGACTAAGATATATGGAGATACCATACAATGCCGTATAGCAAGGTGATGGACTTAGCTGTGGGAAAAATGGATGACTCAATCGCGGAGTGGTGTCGGAGGCATCCTGACTATGTCTACGACAAGCCGCACATCATCCACGACAAAGTGGAGGACGGTGTTCATCACGGCCAGGTCTGGCTGGCGGAGGACTTTTTCATTTTCGTCTTTGGCGAGTCATGGGATGAGGTTGATCTCAAAGCCAAGCTGCGCTGGGCAAAGATCACTGGCAAGCCGGTGGGTGTGTGATGGATTACGAAGCCGGAAATGACAGAACCGAATTTGCGGTCAGTTGCCCTAAGGGTCACACAGACTGCCAACCAATCTCCGACCTCGATCAGGATCTACTGCCGGAGCAGTGCAGTCAGGGCTACTACTGCTACGAGTGCGAACTGACGTACCTGGTCACCTATTTCCCGCAGTACAAAAGATTTGTGGAGGTGCCAGATGGACATATCTGAAATGTGGGTAGCCCTTTTCTGCGTCATGGTTCTGAGCATCGCCATACTGGCAATGGGTGGTCAGCTTTGACGGCGTGGGAAATCAAATTCGCCTATCAGTTGACGGAACTTCAAGAGCAGTGTCAGCGACGGAGAGGCGAAGGTAAGCCAATGCACTTCACCGCCACTCTGACCGATGAAGAGGCTTGCGCTTACGTCAAAGGCAAGCTGGATGCGGGCCAGGACGCTCATCTGAAAGAGTACCGTGGTCACCGTACTCTCGCTCAAAATGCGGGTCTTTGGGCAACGCTAAGGCGCGCAGCGGACGCCATGAACGAGGGCGGTCAGCCTGTTCTAACCAACCCTCTCACCGGAATGGAAATGCTCTGGTCTGAAAAGACCGTTCACGATTTCCTATTCCTGCCAATCATCCAAGACACCTACGAGCAGGACTCTACTGCCAATCTCAACAAGAAAGAAATTTCCATAGCCGTTGATGGCTTGCTGATGGGCCTGGCGCAAACGTGGGGATATTCCATAGCGGGGTTAGACGGAAAGTAATGCAGTGCAGTTGCGGAAATTCAATGGTCGAGCGCACCGAAGTGAAAAACAAAGAGGTGGTGACTCGCTACATGGTTTGTTGGCACCCCCGCCCTGGGGGCGAGGCAGGCGGTTGCGGCCGGGTACAGGTGACTTGGCGAAAGGATGAAGATGGAAAAGATTGAGCTTAATCGTTTTGAGATGGAGATGGCTTGCATTGTTGGTGTGCAGCGCCAGCTTGAAAACTTGTTTGAGGGCGCAAATCCCGCTTTTGGTGCCGGCACAGCAAATGATTGGCAGTTGGCGCTTGAAGGTTGTCTGGGTGAGATGGCTCTCGCCAAAAAGTTGGGGTGCTACTGGGAAGGTAAAGGCGTGAAGCGCGCTCCTGATGTTGGTCAAGTCGATGTGCGAACGAGTTGGCATGAGAGCGGCAGACTCATCCTGCATCCCACTGATGACGATGACCGGTTTTTCTGTCTGCTAACCGGGGTTAACGGCAGTTACACCTATCGCGGAGGAATTTTCGCCCGGGAGGGGAAGAGGGATGAGTACTGGCAAGACCCTCAACGGAAAAACCGCTGGGCGTATTTCGTTCCCCAGGATGTTTTGAGGCCATCCCCATAACCGGCATGAGCAGGAAAAGGAAAAAGAACGTGGCTACCCTCATCGAAGAAAACGCAAAGCTCCTACAGCGCATTGTTCGCATGAAAGCGGCCGTGGATGCCGGCAGCACGATTATTCAGTGCGTTGGTTGTGGCAAGTGGCAGGACTATCGTGACATGGATGGCGCGCACTGGATTTCCAGAACCTACACCGCCACCAAGCTAGTCAGGGAGAACATTCACCCGCAGTGTCATGAGTGCAATCGGCTGCGGCCAGAAGAGATTGAGGCCGATTATAGGCAGTTCATGATCCGCACTTACGGTGACAAATTTGTAGCGGAGCTTACAGAGCGCAAATATCAGGTTGCGAAATACAGCCGGGCTGAACTCGAGTATATGCGGGATGAGTTAGAGGCAGAAATTTCCTACCTACAGGAGGAGATGCCGGTATGAATTTTCTGGTGGGGCAAATTTCCTGGCGGGGGATTTTCTGATGGAGCTTAGGTGCATATGCGGTGAGGAGCCAATTTGGGGTGGCGATGATGAAGGGCCTATGAACGACAGCCACATCATTTCCAATTGGTCATGCCCAAGTTGCGGGGCGTGGATCGAGGTGCATACCGGTCTCGAGGATCAGGAAACGGAAATTTCCTGATGCCCGGTGACCCGTTCTACAAAACGCAGCGTTGGAGCGATCTCTCGAGATTCATCAAGAAAAATTGGGAGGCGCGTCGGCTGCCTTGCGCGTGGTGCGGTGAGCCAATCAGGAAAGGCGAGCGCACAATCGCTGACCACATCAGGCCGCGCCACACTCACCCGCAGTTACAGTGGGTCATAAGCAACCTCCAAGTTCTGCATCATCGATGTAATACCCTAAAGGGCATCTCCGATCGAAAAGAAGTAACACCCACGGGGGAAAATGGCTTCCCCCCGGGGTGGGATTGACCGCCAGATTTTCTCAGTGGTTGCCAAGATTTTCTGCGGGCTCATCGATCTCATCTAGGTGATTATCTACAACCATCATTACCCAATCGGCGATTTTCATACCCCGGGATTCGGCCGCTTTCTGCCATCGAGTCTTTTTCGCCCGATAGGTGTTCACAAAGATTTTTACCGGGGGCTGCCCGGGTGGCAATTGTCTATTGCTCATATCATTGTTACTCCGTTATCGCCGGGAAAGCCCCCGGCTGGCACCAAAAAGCCGCTGCGGCGTCACCCGGTAGCGGCAGTAGTTAAAGATTTTCACTCGTAGAATGACCAGCCCTGACCCTTCTTAACGTGGACTAAGCCCTCTTTAAGCAGCCATGAGGCCTTATCGGCGAACTCCGGGGGCAAGTGCCAGATAGCTTCGGTATCGATAAGATACTGCCACGCCTCGATCATTTGATCGATTCCGGTGGGCTCGACCCGGTGCAATACCAGATCAAGCGCCCGGGACCGGTTCATGCGTTTACGCCAGAACATAGTTACCGCTTAAGATAACACTCATGAGAAATTCTCCAGCGGTTCCTCGATAAAGTAAGTCTTGCCATCATGGTGCTCGACGGTTGCCACATAGCCCAATAGGTTTACCCAGTGGTGGGAAGGCCCATAAGCGAATGAGTTATCGCATTCTGTTACTGACCAGATTT
>Ga0181574_10000642_pt1 | contig 32685 bp, 24 predicted proteins | sample 101ome_24_FD_145600 | JGI IMG/M metagenome (GOLD analysis project Ga0181574, IMG submission 145600) | Coastal salt marsh microbial communities from the Groves Creek Marsh, Skidaway Island, Georgia - 101410AT metaG (spades assembly) | ecosystem: Environmental > Aquatic > Marine > Intertidal zone... | reverse complement strand
ATCGCCCGATTTGTGCGCCTCGTGCTTGTGAGAATCAGACTCGTCGTCATCGTCCGCGTGCGAAGAGTGCGAGTGCTTGTTCGTAGAAGACTTTTCTTTTGCTTCTTCTTCTTCTTCGGACGAGCCTGTCTTGGCGACTTGAGTCGAGTGCGCGTGGTGGTGGTGCCCTTGACTCATCGCTTCGAGCTGTTTTTCGAGACGGTTTTGCTCCTCCTCGGCGCCGGAAACGTGGTTCTTCTCTTCGCCCGCGGGATCATGGTGATGCTTTTCATGTAATTTTAACGCACTCGCCTTGACTGCCTCGATCAATCGAGACTCGATTTTATCAGCGTCAGGGTCCGCCTCGAGCGTTTCCGTGAGCAAAGATTTATCGCGGCCGTTATTGTCGCTAACCCAACCTGGAATGCTCTCGTCGTTACCGACGCTCGGCACTTTGCGCCAAACCATGCTAGATTCAGACAAAATGGAAGCACCACGGGCGGTATTTGCGAGCCATCCATTTTTAGCGAGGCTGGCAGCCAACGACGCGGCCGTCTCTGGCTCCTTCGAATGATGTTTGGACGAGTGGTTCGACGCTAAGGTGGAACCATCCACGAGCACAGAAATGAGATGCTCAATGTTCGGCTGGTTCTCACCTGTTCGGACGCGAGCTTGCTCGCCGTTTCCGCACGTAGAGACGTCAATCACCGTACCGATGTGCTCCTCGGAGATATCCGGTGCGGCTTCTTCTCCTTCATCCTCGTCGCGCTTTTCATGTTTCTCATGCTTTTTGTGCTCTTCGTGCTCTGCACGCTCGTTGCTTTCGTCCTCATCCGACTCGTGATGATGGTGGCTCTTACCAAGCGCCGCCTCATGCTTCTTGTGCTCATCGCTCGCCTTGGCTTCGGGCGCCTTCATGCTCCATGGGAACATGGATGCACGGATTCGACCTCCGTCGATACCACCGATGACGGCGGGTTGCGTCCACGTAAACGTTGTGAGATCAAGCCTGTGAACGTCACCGAGGTACGTGCGAGTCCTATAGTCTTCCCCACCGATGATGTACATGCCTCCATTCATGATGATGGCGGTGTGGAAACGACGTTGACTCGGCGGCTTACCCTTTGTCTCGACGCGATGCCACACAATATTCTTTGTGTCTCCCAAATCAGCGTAATATGTGGCGGTGGACGCGTACGTCGAGCTACCTCCAGTGTGATCCCATACGGATCCGCCCCAGATCCACATTCGCTCTTGGTCATCGAGTACCGCGGAGTGCTTATTGCGACGCACCGGCAAGTTACCGCTCACCATTGGATAGCTAAACTTCATCTTGTTCAAATCCAACACAAGCGTCTCGCCAACGTTGAAGCCGAGTCGGCCTTCGACGACAAAACCACCGTAAATTACCATCTTATTCTTCTTCGTGACGACTGCAGTCGCGCCCGAACGTCCGAGTGGGAAAAGTTTCCCTCGTGCGTGCTCATTCTTCACGATGAGCGGCATCTCAAACGGACCTTGCGGGACCATCTCGTCGCGCTTGTCTGGGCCTTCATAGTGAATCTGTCTCCACTGCTTATCCTTCAGACCGAGCGCGTACATGGTATCGAGGCGGTCGTCATTCTCATCACGACCGCCAAAGATAATCATCGCGTGTTGTTTCTCTTCAGATGCGGTCGCGGGGGCATCATTGCTAGAGCTCTGTTCGCTGTCATCATCCACGTCGAGCGCGGGAAGCTCCGCTTTAGACATGTGCTTCCCGAGTTTTGCCTCGGGGCGATTATGCTTCGCCATAGGTGCCGGAAGCACAATGGGCTGCGCCGTGATCACGGCGACTTCTTCATCGCGCTTACCGGTGCTCGCACCGTTAAGCTTCGGGCACACGCCCTTACCCTTACCCAGCGCTGCCTCGACATCTTTGTCGTCGTCCACAGCACTGGCGAGGCACTCAAATCGTCCAGACTCCATATTGAACGCGTGCGTCGAGCTCAAATCCTCAAACTCGCTTCCATTCTCCCAAATTTTATATCCACCGTGAAAGATAACCTTGGAGTCGTCCGAGTACACCCCATTGCCAAAACTCGCAATTTTTGGAGCAACATGACTGTTGACCTCGTCCGAGTGACACCACATGAGATAATCACCCTCTTCGCTTCCGGCGAGCACGTCAAACGCGTTCGTCGTTTCTCCATCCTCACCCACACCACCATACATCGCCATCATCGCCCCACGCGTCATCTCCTTCATCCTAGTCTTGGAAAGCTTGACGCGTTCGCCGCGTCGAATCGCTGCAGCCGTCTCGCTCTCGCGTGCGTTGGGATCGAAATCTTCCACGTCCACGTCCCCCGCGCCGCGTTCTAAATCGTCATAAGCGTCATCCTCATCCTTCATTGCGTCGTTACTTCGCGTCTTCGCTGCCGCATTCGTGCCGTCATCGCCGCCACCGACCGCGCGCATCACCGCAGACATCGCCCCACCAGCCTCGCCTACTTGGATCACTGCGCACGCGCACGCGCTCGCGAGCGCCAACGCTGCCGTCGTCCTTTGTCGTCCACACCGCCGTCGTCCGCGTCTGCATCGTCGTCCATTCACATCCATCGCGTCCGACGTCTCATTTCCCGTTCGACTCGTCGTCGTCGACGACGTCTCACCGACGTCGCGCGTCATCGATCGTCCCAACATCCTTTTTCACACACTCAAATGAATCGAGAATGAATGGGACGTGTGAAAGCGGCGACCCGTCGACCCGTCCGTACCCCTCGATTCCGTTGGGGGGACGGCGTCGAGCGCTTCGAGCGCGTCCGCGTCGTTCGGCGGTGTCGATACCCGAACGTCCGATCCGCACCGCACAGTCGCGCCCGACGTCGAGCCCCATGGTGTTACACGGCGAGTCCGAAAAATCACCAAATGTCCGAATATTCCAACAACCAACATCACCAACACTGTACCTTTATATACTTCTAAAAACAATCACAGTATTGGATCACTACACGAGCCTCAATTTAGAAAATCCAAGTGGGTCAAAATCGACGGGTCGTGACTCGTTGATAAAGACCCGATCATCGGGTCCCGATGGGTCGACGCGCGGTCGAGCGGGTACGGACGCGCGACGACCGGGCGCCAGAGCGAGACGGGACCGGGGAACCTCGAGAGGATGCTTCGAAGCCTGGCGACGCGCGCGGCGAAACGCGGGGCGATCGGTGCGAGGGTGCGTGAGATGAATGATAATCAACCGCGTGCGTTCGTGATTCGGTCGCGAACGAACGAAAAAATCGAGCGGCTGACTGACTGACGAACGAACGTTTTCCCGTTTTCGCGATCGCGCGCAGACGTTCGCGAGCGGTGCGAACGCGAAGAGTGGTAAAGCGGCGGATGTCAAGGTGCGTGTGGGGTGTCCAGAAACGGATTCGGGAGTTTTCGTCGCGTTTGTTGCGCTCTTCGCGGCGACGACGACGACGACGCGGTGGGGGTCGCGGCGCGCGGGTGAGGGAACGGTGCTCGCGGTGCGGGTTTTGGTTTCGAGCCACAGTGGACACCAAGAGCTCCGCAGGGAGAGTATGAACGAGTGCATGGAGACGTGGGATGGAGACGAGACGACTGACGCGACGTGTTTCTCGTTACGCCGAAAACAGGCGCCACTGCAACAGTTTGGCACGAGCGGCAGATACGCGACGGCCCTCTTTGTCGCCGCGACCAAGGCGAACTCGCTCGCTACCGTCGAAAAGGAGGTCACCGCGCTCAACGACTTGGTGACCAAGGACTTGAAGTTTAAGCAGTTCCTCATGGATCCGTCCATGGCGAAGAGCAAAAAGTTGGCGGGTGTTAAGGAGTTTTGCGAAGGCGCCAAGTTTTCGCCAATCATGTCTAACTTTGTTGCCGCTGTGGCGGAGAACGGGCGCTTGCCCGAGTTGGACCGCATCGCGCTTCGGTTTGAAGAGCAGTGTATGGCGTCTCGCAATGAAGTCAAGTGCGTCATCACCACCGCGCACGAACTCTCCGCTGCGGAAGTTACGAAGGTTACGGAATCTATCAAGGGGCACGCCCCGGCGGGGTCCACACTCAAGGTCGAGACTCAGGTTGACCCGCGTCTCATCGGCGGTTTGACGGCGAGCATCGGCGAGAAGTTTTTTGACCTCTCCCTGTTGACCACCATCAAAAAGTACGAAGCCGTCCTCGCGGCCCCGCTCTAAGAAGCGTTGCGCGTCGGTTTTCGGGTCTTCATCTGCCCTAGAGATTTGTGTACAAAATTGCGTTCGAGCGAAGCGAACGAAGTGTAGTAGCGTTTTCTGGTCTTTGCTAATATCACCTTGCATTACTAAGATCACTATTTCAACAGCACCCGCTCGTGCGCTCCTCGTCGTACGCCCCTAGCACGTTCACCTTGGGCCCAGCCTCGGCGTCTGCGAGCAAACCGGGCGTTTCCAAAATCCCTTTAACCAACTCGTCGAACGCCTCTTGCACGCGCGTCCTCGTCTTGGCTGAACACTCGAGGAATAGACACCCGTGTTCCTTGGCGAACCGCACCCCATCCTCTTTGGCGATCTCCCGCGACGATTCCTTATCCACCTTATTCCCCACAATCATCTTCACTCCGTTTGAAATCGTGCTGTACATGTCCACTTCTTTCCTCCAAACCTCCTCCACGTTTGCAAAGCTCTCCGCGTTCGCGATGTCGTACACGAAGATCACCCCGTGGGCGCCTCGGTAATACGAACTCGTCAGCGTTCGAAACCGCTCCTGCCCCGCCGTGTCCCACACCGTGAGTTTCAACCGTTTCCCATCGACAGTCATCATTTTGAGCTTAAAATCCACCCCGACCGTGGGGCTCACCTCTTCGAACGAGTCTTCGATGAATCGCATCCGCATCAACAGCGACGACTTTCCCACGCCCGAATCACCGACGAGGAGTATCTTCACCAGGTGATCGTACGACGCCGCCGCGTCATCTTCACCCGACATTCTCGTCGTCGGTTCTGAACGGTCCCTCGGCAATGTCTCCGCGTCGCGTCGCAAAGTCCTCGTCCTCGTCTTCGTCTTCGTCTTCGCCTTCTTTGCGACTCGCCCCGAAACGAACGTCATTCGAACGCGCACCGACGGCCCTCGTCGAACACGCACGCACGCACGCAGGCGAACCACACGAACGACGAAACATGCCGTACGCGAACAGCGGTTTCTTGAGCGGACTCGTCCGGGAGATCCCCAAGGCGTGGCCGTTTTTTACCGGGATCGGCGTCGTCGGATGCGCCGTGGTGTACACCACGGCTGGGATCACCGAGGCGGATAAAAAGGCGAGTAAGTTTGTCAACCCCGGGGGGCACTGAGTCAGACGTTCGCGAATGTACGTCGAGGGTGACGATGCACATAGGTTCGGCGCGTCGTGAGCGGTGAACGCGGGCGTCCGGGGTGAGGGAGACGACGTCGCGAGGAGATGGATCGCGCGTAGGGCTTCAAAGGGAACAGCGCGCGGGTTGCATTTGAGCAAGAAGGGGCGAGCGGCGGGGGGAGAAGTCGCGGGTGTGGTTAAAGCGGTCTCGCGTGATTGGTCGTTTGTTTTTGTAATTGTACTTGAAAAGGTTAACGCATGAGCGTGCGCAACAAAGAGTCATTCGAGAGGCGACTCGTTTGTTGTATTCGACGCGGCGACTTGAACGCGAGCGTTTCACGGGTAAACAGTTATCGTTCATGAACGAGCATAAATATGACAATAAGCTACCTTGGAAATTACGTTTGACATAGTGCTAGTATGACTTGGCTGCTTTCGCAAGCGATTTGACGAGCGACTCTCGAATTTGGTTGAGCTCGGCGGCGCCCTCTTCGACGGCGTAGTAAGCTATAATTTTCTCGACGACGTTGGCTGGCAACGAATGCAAACCAATCCTCTCTGAGCAGAATTGCGACATCTTGCTCGGGTCTCTCTTAAACTCGAGCTTCCGGTCGGGTTTCTCCGGGAGATCGTTATCTACGGTGCTCATGGATCGAGTCATGCGCATGCGTCCTCGGCCGATGCCGTCAGGCGAGTTCAAGCTGCGATAGCGATTGTACACGATGCCTCTGTTCACCTTGGCGATGATTCTCGCGCTCGCGCGGCGCTTTTGGAAGGAAGGCGGAGGCGATGGAGATTCCCTCGGCGTGTTCGAGTAGTCTCGTTCCTCCGCACGACCTCTCTTACCGCGAGATTCAATCTCTTCCTTGCTCGTCTTCGCCTCTCTCGCCGCCTTGGTGTCTGACCAGCAATACTCGTCATCCATCGGCTTGAGCTCGAGGGTGAGCTTTTCAAACGCGCTCAACACACGTTCTTCCGACTTACCCGTCCAACAATCGGGAATCTGATCTGCTCTCAGCGTCCCGGGTTCCTTCTCAGGCAAGGCGGAGCTCTCCGTCTCGCTCTCTTCGGATGATGAGTAATCGTCGCTATCCGACTCGCTGCTATCCCCCTCAGTGAGTCTCCATCGTCGCATTTTTGGCTCGGGCGGGTTCGTCCGCGACTTGAACTCACACAACAACAGCGTGCGGACGAACAACCGAAAGCTCTCGCTCCCGAAACGATGATGCACCGCCGGACTCCAGGAGAACCAAGACGACGGTTTGGGTAGCTTGCATGTCTTGGGCACAAACGTCTCCAATCCATCCTCGCCCTCGAGCAAGTGCGGCTTATCGTAAAACAACAGCGCGCACTTTTGAACAACCTCTTCCGCCGAAAACTGCTTATTCCTAAACTTGATGAGCGTCTGCAAAAACGCCTGGTACGGCCTCTCGTCGTCCGCGTACGCCCCGCGAATCCTCCGCAAGAACGCGTACCCCGTGTTCAACGTCGCCGCGCGTTTCGGATCCTACAATCACGGCGAGGGCAACAATGAGAGAAAACGATAAGGTCAGTGTCACGTTTCGTCACTCACTCACTCACTCATTCATCGTCGAACGTTCGTTCGCAGAGGCGGACTTCTGAACGCCGACGCGCGCGCTCGATTCCCTAAAACGACCAATCACGAGTCGTCGTCGAATGGGTATCCCGCGTAATCGCCCGCGATGCGCTCTCCGGGACGACGCGCGGGTGAGAAAAAATCCAAATCCACCAAATCGCAAAGCCGCCCGCCGGGGAGACTTTTGAACCGACGGACGACCTCGAGTGATGGACCCAACCGACGGTTCACGAACCGATAAATCACAGAGGGACGACGACGAAGTGAAATAAAAAAAACACGCACCAGCGCCTCCTCGTCCTCTCGGGCGTCGTCAGCACCCGCGTCGGTCGCGGTCGCCCGCCGCGCCCGGGGTCGTCCGCGACCCGGTCCGCCCGGGACGTGACGGCTCCGACCGCTGGACGACGCGCCACCGCGACCGCGATTGGACGTCGGTTTGAGCTTGTCGCGAATGTCCTGTTGGATGCGTCGAACGAGGCGTCAGTCGGTCGGTCGGTCGGTCGGTCGGACTCGGCTGTCTGTTTTCGATTCACCCGTCGTTCAAGCGCGGGATGGGAAAAGCTTCCATTCGTTCGTTCGTTCGTTCGTCGGTGAGAGTACCGACGACGACGAAAACGCGTCTCTCGAGCGATGTCGTCCGCGCGCGGGGCGTATCGATCGATCGATCGCCGTCGTCATCGTCGCGCGTCGTTCCAAATCGTGCGCATTTCATTTCGCCCACGTCTCGTCGCACCTCTGGGAGAAAGGCTCGAAAACCGTCCAACAAGTCGGCGTGACCTTTAAACACTCGTCTCACCCGGGTCACGACGTTATCCGCGGTTAATCTGCGCCGATCGAAAACCCGCGCGGCGTTCGTCAGTCCACGCGTCGTCTCGCGCGTCGTCTCGCGCGTCCACTCCGCGCTCCCGCCGCGGCGCCGTCGTCGTCGTCGTCGTCGGCTCGCGCGCCGTTCGAGATGCACGGCGAGCACGCACACCCCGCTCTTGAAGTCCTTCATGACGTTTAGAAACTCCTCGTACGTCCTCGGTTGGCGTTCGAACCGGTTCCGAACCTCCCGGACGTACGCCAACGCCGTTTCCGCCGCCGTCGGCGGCGTCGTCACCGGTCGCGTCACCGTCGTCGACATCCCGAGCCTCCGCTCCGTCACCCGGTCGCGTCGGCGTCGTTTGTCGTCCCCCGCCCCGCCCCGGCCCGAATCGCGAGTTCGCGAGTCGCGAGTCGTGGGGGGATTGAAACTGAAAATCGAATCGATCGGGTATTTTCCAGGATTGATTACGAGCGATTGAACGGTGAAATCAGTGAAATCCACGGATCGACGGCTCGGCTCGGTGCGACCCGGGTGTCCACACCCCCCCCGTCAGTCGCGATCCGATTCGTCGTTTCATCGCGCACGCACACAAACACACACAAACACACACAAACACACACACGTGGAGCGCTGATTATGTTTGTCGTCGCTCGCCCGCTCGACCGCTCGCTCGCCTGAAAAGCTCGTCTCGTGGGTGGGCTGGCGCGGACTTCGCGCACCGCAGAGCGCCGCGCGCGGGTACGTGTCCGTGCGTGTGACAGTTTTCGCTCGACTCGACTGAACGTGCATCGCGAGCGAGGAAACAAACGAACGAGCGAACGAACGAACAAACAAACAATCATGCCGAGACGTAAACGCGAAGAGGAAGACGCGAGTGGGAAAACGCCGACAAAGGCGACGACGACGACGACGACGGCGACGACGACGACGACAAAGTCCGTGAAGAAAGGAAAGAAAGGGAAGACGGTGAAGACGACGCCGAGGGTGAAAACACCGAGGATGTTGGTGGAGGATAGCGCGACGGTCGAAGAGCCGGCGGTGGATTGGTTTGGGGATGACGCCGACGGCTGGGCGAGCGAAGACGAGGAGCTGGCGCCAAAGTATCCGATAGATGCGGTGGTCAAGGTGTTTTGCGTGCACACAGAACCGAATTATTCGCTCCCGTGGCAGAGGAAGAGACAGAGCTCATCCACGAGCACGGGATTCGTGATTGAGGGTAACCGCGTGTTGACTAACGCGCACAGCGTGGAGCACCACACGCAAGTCAAACTGAAGAAGAGGGGTTCGGATAAGAAGTACATCGCCAAAGTGCTCTCGATCGGGGTGGAGTGTGACTTGGCGCTACTTACGGTGGAGGATAAGGAGTTTTTTGAAAATGTGCATCCGGTGCGTTTCGGTATTTTGCCGCGGTTGCAAGACTCGGTGACGCTCGTCGGCTACCCGGTGGGCGGCAACGCAATTTCAGTCACGTCGGGTGTCGTTTCGAGAATCGAGGTGACGTCTTACTCGCACGGTGCGGCGGAACTGTTGGGTGTACAGATTGATGCGGCGATCAATAGCGGTAATAGCGGTGGTCCGGCTTTTAACCGCGAGGGTAAGTGCGTCGGCGTCGCGTTTCAAAGCTTGAAGGATAGCGAAACCGAAAACATTGGATATATCATTCCCACGCCCGTGATTGATCATTTCATCTCCGACTACGTCAAGACGGGAAAGTACAATGGTTTCCCCGCGCTTCAGTGCGACTTTCAGCGTCTGGAAAACCCGTCCTTGCGCAAGAGTTTGGGTCTCAAGGATGCCGACATGGGTGTTCTTTTGCGCCGCATTTCCCCGTTGGCTCCAACGTCGAAGGTACTCAAGCGCGGTGATGTGTTGATGAAGTTTGACGATGTCGACGTGGCCTCTGATGGAACTGTCGCTTTCAGAACTGGCGAGCGCATCAACTTTTCCTACCTTGTGAGTCGAAAGTACGTGGGTGATGCCGCCACGGTCACCGTTTTCCGCGACGGCAAAATTATGAACTTTACCATCAAGCTCACGCCGCACGATCGCCTCGTACCGGTGCACATCGAAGGCGTACCGCCATCTTACTACATCTGCGCCGGTATCGTGTTCACGGTCGTGTGTGTCCCGTATCTCCGCTCCGAATACGGCAAGGATTACGATTACGACGCCCCTTTGAGGCTGTTGGCAAAGATGATGCACGAGCACAAGGAGGAACCCGATGACCAAGTGGTTGTCGTTTCCCAAGTGCTCTCTTCCGACATCAACACTGGATACGAAGACATCGTAAACGTTATCGTCACCGGTGTCAACGGGAAACCCGTTCGCAATCTCAAGACGCTCGTTAAGACTGTTGAACAGTGCAAGGAAGAGTACCTGAAGATTGAACTCAACGAGTCGCTTCTCATCGTTCTCAACACAAAGGAAGCCAAAAAGTCGACCAAGGAGATTTTGGACACGCACTGCATCTCGTCTCCGAGAAGTGTTGACCTCCGTTAGATACATAATAGCAAGCATAGAGCATATTTCTTTTTAATAGGTATTGCTGAATCATCGAAATCACGCGGTCGCTCCTGGACTCCGCAGCCGTAGCTTGCGCCATATCCACTTGCAACATCATTTTACAACGCGTCGACGTCGTTCACGAGCACACGAGCGCGAACGCGCGATTTGAGAGCTCGGGTAAGCGTTAGACAGTTCGTTTCTATCGCGTGCATATTCAGGTTGCATTCACGCCGCGCACCATCGTTTCGAAGAACGCGAGAAACATGAGCACTCCGGATGACGTACCCAAGGATGCCAAGCAGAAGGACATCCCATCCATTCTCCCCTTGGCGCCCGGAGGCGTCTACGCCGTGAAGTGGGAAACTCGCGTGAGTCGCGCCGAGCCGTTGAAGATTGTCCCGGTGCCCTATGTGCCGCCTTACCCGGTGAACGAAAACAACCCCCAGTGCTTCTTCGAGGTTCGCGCCGGCGGCTACTATCTTGGCAAGGTTGTGTTTGAGATCAAGGAGGATGTCGCGCCGATCACGGCGAAGAATTTCATTCAGTTGTGTGAGTATCACTGCTATGCGGGCACGATGTTCAGGGTTTACCCGTCTAACTGGCTCGTTGGCGGGGACTTTACTAATCTCGACGAAGTAATCTACAATGCGGAGGACCCAGACTTTTTCGATTTCGCGTCGCTCTTGCCGGACGCTTTGCCTGGGGGACAAAGCATCTATGGCGCGTATTTCGACGACGAAAATTACGATCTGAAACACACCGGCCCCGGCGTGTTAACCATGCACAACGACGGGGGCGCTCAGCCAGGGCGAAATGGGTCTCAGTTTATGATTACGTTGGACAACAAGCCCAAACTAGACGATAGACACGTAGCTTTTGGACAAATTGTTGAAGGGTACGACATCATCTTTGCGCTCCAAAAGCTTGGAGACGCCAGACAAGAGGGAGAGACTTATCAGCGTATTACGATTGAGCGGTGCGGAATTGAAAAGCCGTCGTCCTTTGGCGTCCAGGCATCGGCGTCGCTGAGGACGAACGCCGGGCGTGATCGCAGCGCCGGTCGCACGACGAAAAGTAGAAACTCTAGAAAGCTCACTCTTAAGCGTGGTGCGCACCTCGGGAGAAGTTCCCTGGCGCGCATTTAGACTAGCTGTGTAACAACCGAGAACGCAAGCTCGCTAATACGTCGAACTACTACAATCTGGCGCTCGGGCGCCGCTATCTACTATATGACCTTCTACATGTGTGCATACGCTCGAATCTTTTCACATTCCTCCCAACTAACGCGAAGGTGCTCGATCACTGCAGGCGGGAAAGTCTTTGGGCAAGCGCTGAGCAACGCGACGGCGGCGGTGGAGATTTCCTTCGCCTTTCCGTCAGGCGCGATCGGTTGATTCTTCCTCTGCCTGATCGCAGCCTCTAAGAGAACCTCTATTTCTTTCATGCGTCGAGGCTGATTCGAAAACAGGGCTGACCAGTTTGCTCTGAGTTCCTTTAGCGTTGTCTCGAGAGTCCACGGAGGAGGCGTGTGCAACATATCCTCCCACACTGGACCGAATTCTTCTCTGAGACCGCCCTCGAGAACGATCGGGAGAATGTGATCCAAGACTTCAAATAACCGATCCATGCACTGCTCGATTTCGTCCGTAGATCGCTGAGGCACCACGCCCGTAGGAGGCGGAGGTACCGATACGTGCCGAGGCGATCCTCCGCCCCGCGCGCTCGACGTCGTCGGGCTCGTCGTCGGCTTGACGATTTCCCCGAGCATGTGCGCGGGAACGCCATTCATCACGCCATCTTCCAGAAGCGCTTGCGTCACCGTTCGAGCGTACGTCGTCTCGTCGTTACGTCTACAGCCCAAGTTTGGCTTAAGATAGCCAGCTTTAAACCACTTCGCCACGTGTTCGTACGAGAACGGACCCTGCTCCCGACCCTGCGGGTCGATGTAAAAGTACGTGTTCATCGCCTCACACGATTCGGAACGTCACTCTGGATACGTCCCGGAGGCGAACGTGAACGACTGGTCGGCGACTAGTGCGGTAAATTGTAAACAAATTGGTGCAAAAACACTTCACAGCGAAGCGCCGCGCTCATGGGCTTTAACGCCCGAGAGGAGGCGTACATGCGCGTCGCGTTAGACGAAGGACGCCGCGCGCTGGACGAATGGGAAGTTCCGTGCGGGTGCGCCCTGGAACGCGACGGCGTGATCGTCGCGACGGGACGAAACGCGACGAATGTGAGCAGGAATGGGACTCGACACGCCGAGTTCGAGGCTGTGGACGAGTTGCTCGCCGCGCACGGTGGAGACGTGGCTGCGTGTAGATTCGATGCGTGCACGCTGTACGTCACGTGTGAACCCTGTATCATGTGCGCCGGAGCGATGAGCGCGTTGGGTGTGAAACGCGTCGTCTACGGCTGCGCAAACGATAAGTTTGGAGGAAACGGAACGGTGCTCAACGTGCACGAGAGCGGATGCGGACCTTGCGATGGGAGGTCGCGCCCAGACGTTGGACTTCCCTACGAGTCTATTGGTGGTCTTTTTGAGGGCGAAGCCATCAAGTTATTCCAGGATTTCTACATTCGAGGCAATCCAAAGGCTCCAAAGCCAAAACGGGAAGTCAAAGAGTTCCCGCCTAGCAAGCAATAGATCTTAGCGCGGTGGACTCTCTTTCGAGTCTACTGCTTCTCTAGCCTTTTGTCTAAATGTACAGTGATATAGATGATATAAAAATATAAGCAGCAATACAGCGTTTCGATCTGTCGCCTAGGCGCCTCCGATCGTGACCTCTATTTTGGCCTCGTGCTCCGTCGTCTCGCCTTTGTCGAGCGAACTCGTCCTCACCTCGGTTACGCGGCCGATACCGCGCGCTGCCAACACCTCAGAAACAACGAGCGCGTGCTGCGTCGCGGCTCCGACTCCGCTGAGTTTCACAGAGCCGTGGTTTCGGAGCATACTGGACGCTTCATTCAAGTAGTACGTGAACGGTCGTGCGTTTGAATTCGACACGACGAGCGTCGGCGCCTTGGTGCGGATCGCATGACGAGACGGGACGGGCGGACGGGGAGGTGATTTCATTCGGTTTGATACGCCACACGGCGTCGCTGGGAGACTTACACCGCCAGCGGCGCGCAGTGACGGTAAGGCGCGTAGTGAGACCGTTAAACTGAATTAATTAATTAAGTATAACGGTTGACTGGCGTCCATCAGGCGTCTCGAACGCGTCGTGAGCTCGTGGGACGTTGCAAAGAGAACTTAAGCACGCTAATGGTTCTGACGCAGATTTACAACTTGTACAATTCAAGGATGGCGACGGAATGTTGGTATCCTGCTGCGATGGCGCGTGCGGTGCCCACTTCCGAATTCACGTTGACGCGCACTGGGGACGATATATCGTTCGAGCCGCCGGGCTGGACGCCTAAGTTACCGTTACCCCCTGAGCCCATGCCGTAGATGACGCCCTCTTTGGTATTAATGAGCGTAAAGTACTCTCCAGCGGCGACGTGCGTCGCCACACGAGATGTCATGTCCCCCCGAACAGGCGCTGGTCGCTCTCGATCGCCTTCCCGTCCGAGCGCCGACGAACCGCATCCCCAGGTGTATACAGCGCCTTTCTTCGTCGCGACCACAAAGTGACATCGTCCAGCAGCGACGTCCGCCGCGCTAGTTTGATCCGTTAAAAAATCCTGGTGCCGAACCAACTCAACCTTCGCTTTAGGCTCAACCTGAGCGTACCCGTTGAAACCCGTGTCGCACGTGTATACGCCCCCGTCTTTCGTTTGGAATATCATGTTAGTGTATCCAATATCAACCTTGACGACTCCCGAGACGCCTTGAACGAGTCTCGGCGCCGCAGCCTTCTGAGCGTCTTTGAGGAGAGTGTTTGGCGCGGCGTTATTCGCACACGAGTTTAAACCCCAAACGTATACGGCGCCGGCGTCAGAGACCGCTGCTCCGCAGTAACGCCCAGCTGCGACACTCTTAAACTTGATTGAACCGTTTCCAAACTTGATCTGCGTGGGCACACCGATTCTGCACGCGGCGCCTCCATAGCAACTCTCTCCCTCGCGCACCAAGCTTGTCTTTCTCATCAACCCGTCGCAGTTGCCACCACTATCGCAGGTGACTTTCGTCGTCGGCGTCACACCCATAATCCCCGCAGCGCCCAGTTGTCCTGCGTCGTTGAGCCCAAAAGTGAAGACTTTCCCGCTCTCAGTCGCGACCACCGTGTGGTATCGTCCTGCTCCAGCGCTGACGACTACTTCTCCATTCAACCTGCCTAGAACGCGCTCCATCGCGCTCGGATTCCCACCGCGACCAAGTTGACCGGAATCCTCTATCGGAGGAGACCCGCGTCCTCCTCCACCCGCTGAGCTATTCCTACCCGCCGTGTACACGTATCCGGTGTCGTCCACCAACACCGTGTGTCCGCTCGCGGCGATCGCGACGGCGTTCACGCTTAACTCCACCATGGCCGGGGGCAGTTTGGACGGGTTGGAAGGACGACCGACGCGCTCGCCACCGATGCCCCAGGTAAAGGCTCGCAGACGCGGCGGGCCACTGCCGCTACCGGTTACAATTTTCGGGGCAGTGCGTTCGGCTCGGCTCCCGTAGCCAGACGCCGCGGCGTGCGGCGTACGCGTAGCAATCAGCGCGCATATCGAGACGAGAAGTGTCCTCCAACGCGCTGGCATTCGGGACGTCGACGCGCGCTCGTCGGCGCGCATGGATGGGTTCGAGAGCGTCGCAGTGAGGGTGACATCAGATGAGAAGATCATTTCGCGCACACACCGACAAACGTATCGTCGATGAAAGTCATTCTTCGTTGTTTGATTAAAAAGGTTAAACTGTGGTTCAATGGATAGTTGTCATCGCTTACTTCTTAAAAGAAGACACCCACGCGGCGAGGGTGGCGGCGCCGTAGCCGGTCGCACCGCCCTTCTTATCGTTCCAAACCGGTCCAGCCAAATCGAGATGGCTCCATTCAATCTTTTCGTCTACAAACTGCTTCAGGAAGAGCGCCGCGGTGATGGAACCACCCGCACGAGAGCCGGTGTTCTTCATGTCGGCAATTTCGCTCTTCATGATGGCCCACATGTTATCCGGCATAGGCATGCGCCAGAGTTCTTCACCCGCCGTCTTGGCAGCTTCCTCCATGCGCTTCGCCGCCGCATCCGTGGGAGAGAAGAGACCGGCAATGTCTTCACCCAGGGCAACGATGATGGCGCCGGTGAGCGTGGCGCAATCGACAATGGCGGACGCACCGCACGTCTTGTCGGCGAAGACAAGCGCGTCGGCGAGGGTCAATCGCCCCTCGGCGTCTGTGTTGTTCACTTCAATAGTCTTACCGTTGGACGCCGTGAGAATGTCACCCGGGCGCAAGCCACGGGAACCAATCATGTTTTCGCATGCTGCGATGATAAAGTGCGCTTCGACGCCGTCTGGCTTCGTCTGCGCGATAATCTTAGCCGCACCGAGGGTAGCGCCGGCGCCGCCCATGTCAAACTTCATCATTTCAATCATCGAACCAGGCCCAGCTTTCAGGTTGTAGCCGCCAGAGTCAAAGGTCAAACCCTTACCTACAACCGCAACCTTCTTCAAGTCGCTACCAGACGCCTTGTACGTGAGGTGAATGAACTTTGGCGGCTCGTCGGACGCCTCGGAGACGCCGAGGTAGGAGCCCATACCGAGTTTTTCACAGTCAGCCTTTTCCAAAATTTCGACACTCATGCAGTCCGAGTGATCCCGAGCGATGTCCATCGCGACTTGAGCCATGGACGTCGGCGTAACGACGTTCGGCGGAGCTGCAACAAGCTCCTTGGTGACTTGCACGCCCACGGCCCGCGCCTTACCCTCAGAGACGTCTGCGGTGACGTCCATGAGCTTGACGGACTCGAGCGTCTTGGCCTGCGGTTTGGACTTGAACCGTTGGTCTTCAGTCGCCCCCAAGTACGCCCCCGTTGCGACAGCGTTCTCAAATCCATCTGCACCCTTGATACCAAGCGTTTTACACTTGGACTTTTGCGCTTGTGCCGCCGCAATCGATCCCAAACCAATCATCGCCGACGCCGCGCGGTCGGCTCTTTTACCCAAACCGACCACGCCCACATGCTTCGCGTTCCCCGCTCCGGCGCGAGAGAACACCGAGCTTCCAGCCTTAGCTTTGAACTCCCCTTCCTCAATCATCGCCGTCACCACGCCCCCGGTCGCCGCATCGAACGCCTTGAGCGCTTCGCACGCGATCCCACCCTCCGCGTCCACGTCCTCCTCGCACGCGCCCCACACGAGCATGTCCACCGCTAACGAAGACGGCGCACCGTCCGCCGTGACCGTCACCCCATCCATCGCGTCTGTACGCGCCGGGGCGTACATCGATCCACTCACCGCCATCGTTCGCACTCCTCCGCCGTTTCCCTGTCGTCCTCCGACCGCGCTGCTCCAGTTCGGTCGACGTCTCGAAACCACTCGAGCGTTGTAGTTGTTCGACACCGCGCTGTTGGCGTTCCCTCCTCTCACCGCCGACACCGCCAATCCCACGCGTCGCGCGCACGCGCTCAACGTCGTCGCGCTGCTTCGCATGCGACTACTAAATGCTCGTCGAAGACCAAAAGCACTCCGTTCGCCGCCGTCGTCCTTCTTGTGACGTCGGGCTGTCGATCGACTGACTGATGACGTGGGTCCGCGTTACACGTTTTAAAAGTTAATCGGTCGTTTGCACGCACTACTTTCCACGTTTTGCAAAATTCGAAGCTGATTTACATACGATCTATGAAAATTGAACCTGGAAACGGATGTGTCGCACGTATCGCTAACTGTTTATGCATATGAGCGGAACTCGACCACCAAGGCTGGAAATGGGGCTGGCTCGGGGCTCGAGAGAGGGTGGCAGGACGAGTCCAGTGCCAGTGGCCGCGACGCGCACGGCGCAGCGGCAGACGACGACGCGTCGAACGACGACAAAGAGCGGACGACGGACGGAAGAATGCAAAGCGTCAACCTCGCACACCGAGCGACGACGGCGCACAGAGCGCCGAGCACGGGCGCGCGAAAGGCAAAGGCGACCGCGGAGCGGGGGTTAGGTTTATCGACCCAAAGACGCGCGGTGAACGGCGGTAAGAATGGCGGTGTCGCGATGCGCGCCGGTGCGTTCTACGACGCCGCGGGTGAGATGAGTGCGGAACAGCGCGATATCGTCAACGCGGTGAACGCGTCCATGGACGTGCGCGCTGGACCGGTGGTGCCGCGAAGCGAAGCCGGGGACCCGTTTGGGATGCTTTTGCGCAACCGCATCGTTTTCCTCGGACATCAAGTGGATGACTTTAACGCCGATGCCGTCATCTCGCAATTGTTGTTGTTGGATCAGCAAGACCCGACCAAGGAGATTAAGCTCTTTATCAACTCGCCGGGTGGGAGCGTCACCGCGGGTATGGGCATTTACGACGCGATGCAGTTTTGCCGCGCGCCGGTGAGCACGGTGTGCCTCGGCTTAGCCGCGTCCATGGGGGCGTTCTTGCTCGCCGCTGGTGAGAAGGGTCGTCGTATGTCCATGCCGAACGCACGTATCATGATTCACCAGCCCCTTGGTGGGGCTCAGGGGAGCGCCGTGGATATCGAAATCCAAGCGAAGGAGATCATGCACCACAAGGCGAACTTGAACAGGTTGATGGCGTTCCACACCGGTCAGAATGTTGAGAAGATAGATGAAGACACCGATCGTGATCGCTACATGTCTCCGCTCGAGGCGAAGAACTACGGTGTGATTGACATTGTCATCGGTGGCGATGACGCGGGTTTGAAGATTGAGGGTTCCACGTCGGAGAAGCTCAAGACGAAGAAGGATTACGTCGCCTGGGGTAACGAAAGCTACGACGGCTCCTCCTCTTCTCGTTTCACGGGTGAAACCGCCGAACGCAAGGTTTAAAGAAGGTAACACAAAGAAACATTACGTTTTATCATAGCGCAAATACGAAATTTGATTAAAACATTTTGAGATTTCTCTCACTACGTACGCACACTTTCCGCCCCGCCGCTTAAGGTGAGTGTTCATAGGAACAACTCTCCGCTACTAGTACTGTGCCACAAAGGAATAACAATCGGTTTCGGTTTCAATGAAGAATCACAGACGTCGGAGAGATTTCTTCTTGTCCACCTTCTTCTTTGCCCCCGCCGTGGCGCTGGACCCGGCGGCTTCCGCGTTGGTGCCCGTCGCGCCGCCCTCCGGCTTGGCGTGAATGCTCGTGTACATCTTCGCCCGTCTAAAGTACTCGTCGTAATCCTCGAGTAACAACTTCCCAGCCTCTTCATTCAAGGCGCTCTCCGGAAACGGTTCAATAAGCAAACACCGAATCACCATGAGAATGTGTCTCAACCCGTGCGTCGGTTGCCAGTCGCGCTTGAGCGTATTCACGCAAATCTCTCCGCTCGGCTGTTGAATATTCGGGTGAAAAATCTTCGTCACAAAGTACCCTTTGGGTGGAACGTTTGGATAATCCGGTGGAAGGCACAGCTTCATCTTGAACGTCCCGCCTTCAAACGGCGTATCCTTCGGCCCGTCCAACTCGGCAACGACATCCGTCACGTTTTCCTCGTTGACGCGAATCCGAATCCCTTCCGCCGGGCTCTGCATCAAATCCTTTATCTGTCGCATGATGCTCTGCACCGTTTCGGGCGACAAGTTTTCCCCCATTGTTTCTCCGTTCTTCTCTCTCGTTCCCGGTTTTCGTCGTCGTTTCCGGGCGTCGTTCGACGAGTAAATAGTTGCGCAGACAGCTCAAAAACTGTTCCCCTCTCGGTGTTCACTCACTCTCGACACGAATGATCGAAACGGCTGGACGAAATCGAAATCGACGACGACGAAGACAAACAGTCGGGTTTCTTTTCGTCGCTCGTACGAATGGGTGGGCGCGCACGCGAACGAGCGAGACTGAGAAGAGTTACGTGAACAAGTGCCGCGCGTGGACGTGTGCCGAGTCAACTAAAAAGAACGAAGACGATGTGTAGAGACGATGATGACGAGAGCATGTGGCGATAAAACTAACATCACCACTCGCGATCGATCATCGACGCGGCTGACGAAACTAACGACGCGCACAACACGTGAAGACTAATCCCCGAGTCCCAGCGCTCGCCTTGAATGTCAATGGTTTCCTATTACAAACGCCGCGAACGCCCGCCGAGACTTTTTTGGTGGGTACCGCCCGCCCGTTAGTCCTTCCCGGTGACGACAAAGTACCCGAGGGTGGCGATCAACCCATACTTGAACCATGGGTAATCGTTCATCAAAATCGTCAACCGACCAATGTGTGGAACAAAGACGACGGCTCGACCGACGACGTGTTCCTCGCGCAACCACCTCTGCCCGGGCGCATACAACGCGACGTCGTCGGCGAAATTATTATCGCCCTTTGTGAGCATCAACCGCGACGCGTCGCCGACGGTGAGGTTTTCGTGCCGACGCAAAACCCTGTGCACGATGGGTACTGGGCGACCGGCGACGTTGAAGACGACGACTTCGCCGATCTCCGTCGGGCGTCGCTCGTTGCGCAACAAGAGTAAATCCCCACGTTTAAACGCCGGTTCCATCGACCCAGAGAGGACGACGACGACGGGTGAATCGCTCTGCGACGTCAATACGAGCGTTCGCCATATCATCAGCGCCGAGGCGACGATTAAGAGCAACGAGAGCCATTGAAGCGCGGCTTGGCGCGAACAGGTTGTTTTCAATCGAAGCCACAACTTGGACGCGAACGACGTCGTCTCGGTCGCGTCTTCGGGTTGAAGATCCTCGCGGGACGTCGACGTCGACGCAAACTTCGTCGACGTCGATCGTCCGTCGTCGTTCGTCACCAAGGGTTCGCTCATCGGCGGTGTGCGCGTCGGCAGGTCAAACTGTGAGGCGCACACGGAACACCACAGTTTGACTCTATCGTTTTCACTGATGCTGATCCGTTCGACGCGTCGTCGTTGTCCCTCGCGGTCTCGCGCCGCGACTCGGACGAGCGCAGTTAAAATAACGCTCGTCGTCGCGGGCGCGCTCGTCATCGTCGCGGGCGTCGCGGGGACGTCGGCGACCGACGGTCAAGGCGTTTACGATGATGCGTCTGGTGCCGAGCGGATTACGCTGACGACCAACGGTGAAGAAGACGACGCCGGGGCGACGCACGCGGAGCGTTCGATGCCGATGGATGATACCTTGGTGTCGTCGTTCGATTCGGGGGGCTCGATGCGTCCGGATGATGATGGAGACGCCTGGGGGTCGGTGGTTGACGAACCGCAGGATCTCTATCGCGCAAGCGACGAAGACGTCGGCGTTGACGCGGATGTACCGCCGGAAGAGCAGCGATGGACGAAACATTACGAGCGTGAGAGTAGAAAGTGGTATTACTACGATGCGTCGACGGGGACGTCGCAGTGGGAGGTTCCCGTGGGGTTCGTGGAAGAAGAAGAGGCAGAAGAACCGCGCATAGAGCCAGAGGAGGAGCGCAAACACGCATTCGAGCAAGTGTATGAAATGCGAGAATCAGAACGAGAGCCAGAGCCGGAGCCAGTGCCAGAGCCGGAGCCAGAGCCAGAGCCGGAAATGCGAGAACCAGAACGAGAGCCAGAGCCGGAGGCAGAGCCAGTGCCGGAAATGCGAGAGCCAGAACGAGAGCCAATGTCGGAGGAGACCAAGCCGATGAAGCCAAAGAGTAGTAGAGGTCACGGACAGTCGCAGCGAATCGATGTCGCCTCGAATGTCGATTCAGAGGAGGCTATCGCGGCGCTAAGAAAATGGCTTGGGGCGAACAAGGTGCCCGTGCAGGCAGACGCGTCGCCGGCGGATACAGTGAAGGCTGCGGCGGATACGTTGTTGCGCACGAGCAAAGTGATGAAGACGCTGAAGAAGAGCGAAGACGATTTGAAAAGTTTGATTGAAGAGCAAAACGAGCGTTTGGCGATGCGCGTTTCAACTGAAGAATACGTTGGGAAAATCGAAGAGCTCGAGCGAAGATTGCACGCGTCCGAACAACAGTTGAGAGACGCCGGAGAAACGCAGGCTGGACGGCAACAGATGTATGAAAGCGAGGTGCAATCGCTTCGAGGTGAAATTGAATCATTGCGCGGGCAAGGCGCGTGCGCGGAACCGGCGGTATCGAGTGAGGTTGATTCGTCCACTTTGCGTGAAGAATATGAGCTTTTACGCGATGAGTATGACAAGCTCGTGCGTTCTGTGGTGTCGCGTGCGAAGCTAGATGAAAAAGAACGGGAAATCGGCAAGTTGCAAGATGATGTCGGTGCTTTGGAAGAAGAATTGCAATCGGCGCGTGCCGCGCACACCAAGCTGGTTGAAAAGCACGAAACAGTCGAGCTTCAGCTTAAAGAAGCGAGGCTTCAAGAACCTACGCAATGTACAGACCTGCAAGCAGAGATCGACTCTCTACGTGTTGCTGTGTCTCAGCTCGAAGATCAGCAACCACAAGAGTGTCCCGAACACGCCGCGAGCGAAGAAGGTTGTTCGGCCGTCTGCGCGGCACAGCTCGAAAAGCTTCGAAGCAACATGCAAAAGCAAGCGGACGGTTTACGACAACGTACGTTTGACGCCGAGATGAACGCGGACAAGGAGCGAGATAGATATAACGAGCTTGAGCACATGCACAACGCCACCTTGGTCACTCTCCAAGAACAAAAACATTTGCTGAATGCGACTCAAGCAATTCTCGAAGAAGAACGCGATCGTTCTCAAGCACACTGTCCCGAGTGCCCAGCGTGCGAGCAAGTCGTAGCGCCTACGTCTGAGAGGAACGATGTCACTGTAGACGTTGAAGTAGTGGTTTCTCCGGACGGACCTACGGATGAAATGCCTGAAGAAGAGCACCGAGAGCCCGAGGTTGAACCGGAGCCTATTTCTGAGACTGTCGACGAGGCGCAGGCGCAGTCCGAAGAAGTACAGCCAGTGACCGAGTCGACCGAAGATGTTAAACAGGACGACGCGATTCAGCGTGATGACGTCGCCGAAGCTGGGACATCGGAAGAGCAAGAACACACGCAGCAGGCAGAAACGGTGCAAGAGCAGCCGAACGTCGACGAGGATGTGGCTGGAGAAGCCGACGAGGTGCCACTTCCAGACATGGACTGGACGGAGGATAGCGGTCAAAATTCTGAGCCGCACGAAGTTGAATCGTTCACTGGAGACACCTTTACGTCCGCTGTCGATCAAGTATGGCAATTCATTCGTCCTTTCGTCATGTTCTGCATCGATCTGACTTCAAAAGTAATGGATGCGATGCTCAAGCAAGTGTGGAAGTCAAAGCACGGCAACAAGCTTCTCTCATTCATGGAGCGTTGTTCGGAAACTCTGACGTCCCTCGCTGTGAAGGTCGATTCCATGTTCGGAACAGCACTTGCGGCGAACAAAGACCTCATCAATTTAGCTGTCAACGCCACCATCTTCGGCCCTCCTCTCATTCTGACGCTCACGCTCATGCGCGTCGTGAGCGTGTTGCTCGGCGGATCGAAGAAGAGGAAGAGCAAGTACAAGAGCAGCAAGTGGAAAGGTCCTCCGCCGCCGGGAGCGTCTGCACACAACCCTGGGCAAATACCGCAGCCAGATTCACCGCGTCGACGTGATGTTCCGCAACTCCAACACGCCGCCGCTGCGACTCACTTCAACTCACAGCAAGGATCGCAACCGCCGCCGCCGATGATGATGGCGCCTCCCGCCGGGCCTGGTATGCCAACCAGTGATTCTCCGCGCGCAGCGGTGCAGCCGCCAAGTATGTTTGGGAACCCGTACGCTACAGCATCGAATGAGCCGCCACAAATGGCCGCGATGTCGCGTCGAATGCAAGGCCCAATGTCTTCCGCGCCGAGCCCGGTTCCAGAATCCGGTACACTGTCGAGATCGATGAGTCTGACGGACAATATGGCTCCTGTAGATGAATCGATGCTCAACGACGCACCTGATAGCGAAGCTGGAGGGAACAACGCGCCGTTCGTGATGATGGGTAACCCGGCGATGGGTAACCCGGCGATGGCAAATCCGATGTCGACGCAGTGGCAGCAACAGCCACAAAAGCTTCCGCAACAGCCGGCGGCGCACGCCGTTGCAAACGTGACCGCGCCTCCCCCGGCTACGCACGCCGCGCCATCGGCGCCCATGGCAAGCGCGAACGGTGGACGCGGCTCATATCCCGGCCGAGGACCACCCCCTGGAAGAGGACGCGGACCACCTGGAAGAGGTAGGGGCCCGCCCGGACGAGGACCGCCGCCAGGACGAGGGCCGCCGCCAAATCACACGCCCTTCGCGCCGAGGCCGCCAGAGGCTTAGATAGACAGTACAATAATACATTAGGTTTTGATTTAACTATTAAACGCACTCAATTCTTCACGTAAGCTTCTAAGGTGTCCTTGAGTTTCTCATGATCAAACTCGCCGGTGAAGACGCATTCGCCAAGCGGACCCTTCAAGAGAATCAATCTCAACTTGCCGTTCGCCGCTTTCTTATCAACAGCCATGAGGTCCATGAACGTTTGAACGGTCATCTTTTCGGGAACGGTGATCGGCGTCTTGCACTTGTCGAGAAGCGCCACGGTTCGATTCTTGAGCGATTCGTCGATCCAGCCGAGACGAACGGACATGTCCGCTGCCATGCACATTCCGGCGCTCACCGCCTCGCCGTGAAGCCACTCGCCGTAGCCGAGACCAGTTTCGATCGCGTGACCAAAGGTATGACCAAGGTTCAAAGTGGCGCGAACGCCGCCCTCCTTTTCATCGGCAGCGACAACCTCAGCCTTGTTGATGCACGAGCGTTCGACGGCGTACGCGATGGCCGCCGTGTCTCGTGCGAGAAGCTTGTCCACGTTCGCCTCGAGCCATTCGAAGAACGCCCCGTCGCGAATGAGGCCGTACTTGACAACCTCTGCGATACCACTCGCGAACTCGCGGTCCGGTAACGTCTTGAGCGAATCGATATCGATGAGGACGCACTCTGGCTGGTAAAACGCGCCAATCATATTCTTTCCGAGCGCGTGGTTCACCCCAGTCTTACCACCGACAGAGCTGTCAACCATCGCCATGACGGTGGTTGGAATCTGTACAAACTTCACGCCTCGTTGATACGACGCCGCGGCGTATCCAGTCATGTCACCGATGACACCACCACCCAAGGCGACAAACGTCGTGCCTCGGTCCAACCTCGTCTCCAGCGCCCTCGTGTACACTTGATTCAACACGTCCAGGTTCTTATGTTCCTCCCCATCCGGAAGAACCACCGTCTCGACGCGCAAATTACCTCGAGCCTCGAGCGCAGCCACTGTACGATCGAGATACCCGAGCCCCGCGATGGTTTCGTTCGTCACGACCAAAGCCGTCGAACCGCGCACGTGCGACCGCAACGCCTCCCCGTCATCCAAAAGCCCAGTTCCGATGTAAATCGGATACGACCGCTCGCCGAGATCGACGTTAACGACATCGATGCCATCACTCGGCGGGACGTAAGTCGTCGCGGCCGCCGCGATCGGCGGCATCGCACGAAATCCACGAGACGTCACACCGAGGGTCTTTCCTCTCTTCGCCACAGCCGCGGTCGTCGCCGTCCGTCGCCCGGTCTTCCCGCGACACCCCACCGCGGGTCTCGTCGCCGTCGTCGTCGTCGTCGTCGCGCCGCGCATTTCCCCCGCTCGCTCGTCTGTGCGTCGCACACTGTCGCGAGTCAGGTCAGGTTGAAACAAAATCACAAAAAGCGTCAACAAAAAGGGGCTTTGTTTCGTCTTATCCAGACAACGAAACGAAACGAACGCACGATTCGTCACGCACCGACGCGACGGAGGAAGGAGAAAAGCAAACAAGGGGATTGAGTGACGGAATATGATTGCGCGCGAATTATGCCGAGCGTCGTCGACGACGACGATGATCGAGGCGCGTCGAACGACGCGTGAAAGAAATGCGTTGATGAAGAAGATGACTGTGCGAAGGTGCGCGTTGCGTCCGAACGGCGTCGACGTGCGCGCGAGCGCGGGCGCGGTGTCGTTCAGGGACGGTCCGGGGAAGGCGTACATGTCGGCGAGCGAAAAGGAGGTGGCGATGCGCGCACGGGTGGAGGAGACGCAGGACTGGATCGACGCTTGGAGAACGAAGACGGGTACGTTCGACATAGTCAGCGTCGGCAAGTACGTCGGTGCAACGTGCGTGGAAGTCGGCGCCATTGGGTGCGTCATGGCGCTGGCGCAAAAGTATTTACTGGGATCGTTGCATGCGAGTAATTTGGGCGCGGCGAAAGCGATCGTGGCGGTGATGTTTTTTATGTTGGCGTTTCGCAGCCGGGTGTTCAGTCCGTTGAACGCGTCGAGGCCAAAAATCGCGAACGAGAGGCTGGCGAAGAAGCAAAAGAAGCGCCCGTCGTGGACGCCGCCGGCGGTGGTGTTTCCTTTGGTGTGGATTTCCATGGGATTCCTTCGCTCGCTGTCCACCATGCTCGTCTTCGCGACGACTGGTACGCTTCTTCACCCGGCTATTTTCGCGTTGGTTGCACACCTGTCCATTGGCGACACGTGGAACTCGATTAACAACGTCGAAAAGAAGCTCGGCGTGGCGAGCGTTGCCGTTTTATTTGTCGTTTCCTCGGCGTACAACGTCGTCGCGCAGTACTACAAGGTTTTACCGACTGCGGGCTACGTCATCGCGCCCTTGGCGTGCTGGTTGACCATCGCCACCGCTTTGGTTTGGTCCATCTGGGCCATCAACGGTAAAGAGCCTTTGTACCCGACCAAGCCTCGCAAGTTTGCTTGATTCTAAATCTATTACACAATTAATTACATACCACCACCGCTAGCATTCTTCTATGTTTAATCTATTCCAACTGTTCCTTTAAAGCGTAGCTTCCAGCTTGACGATGCACTCGGCGACCAAACGCCGGACGATGAGTTGCGTCGATCGCGTCTTCCATGCTCGCAATAAACGGCGAAGCCATTCTTTTCGCGCCGCAGCGAATCTTTCCTCTGTTGAAATCTGCGTCGCTTCGAGCCAAAGTTTCAACCAGACTGCGCTGCGATACTTGTCTAAAGCAGGCTTGACGTCGGCTAACATTTGCTCCTCCCACATCGTAGATCTCGCGCCAGAAGCTGCTACTTCTCTCCACGCTCGGAAACAGTTGGCGCGAAGCTCAGTCTCCCATCGTTTCACTTCGTCATCGACGTATGCGTACAGTCTCTTGATGTATTGCACCCCGGCTCGCCATTTGCGGAATGCAGCACTGCCAGAGATGTAAAAGTCGAGCTTCTGAGTGGCCGCTTCGATTGTCACTGCTTTCTCCCTCACGCCGACACTGCGCAAAACATAACGTCGCATGGCAATGAAGGCTTTTCTGACGAGCGTTCGATTTCTGTGCTGAATTGCTCGCAAATTCGACCCTGACGTTAGACTATCGTACGTGAAATCGACCCACGCATGAAACGCGTCAAACAAAACGCGTTGTTCGTCCGTCATGGCGACAGGCGGATCGAACTCTACGTCATGCGTTCCTTGAGAACTATGGCTCGTCACGCTTCTCGTTCTTCGACTCCGAGCTCTCGAACTGCGTGGCCCGAATGACTTGGAAGCTCGTATTAGAGACTCGGGTCGCCATGAGCGTGAATAAGTCGTAGAGTTTCCACGTGCTGGCGACCGAGTCGCGCCTTCCGCTCCGTCCTCATACGAATCTGGCAATTGCGCAACCTTCTCACTGAGTAGCCTCGCATTATTACGCCATCGTAGCCCAAATTCGACCACGAGCCTATTTGTAGCTTCACGATGATACGGCGCGTACTCTCGGAGAGTTGTGAAAGCCTTTGACATCAAGTTGTGTTCGTAGTGAACGAGCGCCATGAGTTCAGCTTTCGCGTCCGCGCGCCTAGCGTGCACAGTCCTACACCATCTCGAAAAGCTCACTTGAAGAGAAATCGCGCTTGCATTTCTACACGCTGTAGAATTTGATACCAGCGCCATTATGGCAATCGGTGCGAGAGATGGATCACTTCTCGCCGCGACTCGAACCAGGCGGAACCCAGTCGTGACCCACGCGTCGATGTTTTGTGGCGTAATTAAAGTTTTGTCCTCATTCGCCGTCAGAAACTTACGAACACCGACCATCTTGGCGAGTCTGCTGATTTTATGTAAACTAGCCAAATTACCGTCAAGGCTTGCGCGAAGAGCGTGCTCGAGACTACGACTAATTGTGCTCGTCTTAAGCAGAGTTACGCGTCGCAACGTCGCTCGGCATCTTCGTATCCAACGTATCGCAGACTGAATGGTGTCGTTGAACTCCTCCGAGTACGCACACATGGCATCGATTTGGTAATAGAACAAGTCCGACACGCTCGGTTCATCGATTGATGTGGATGACTCGAGATCAAAGTGCCTGCGAGTGGCGAACACCGCTTCGGAGTTCTTCTGCATCGCTTGTGAGCCCGCTCTCTCTGGCGAACTCGCCTCAGCCTTCGGCTGATCCTCTTCTTCGCGGAACGTTGATACTGAATGCGGCGAGTCATCTTCGTCTTTCATGTTGACATCACTACATTTCGCTTGCGCGAGGCTGTCGGCTTCGATTTTAGCGACGGCGTCGGCAAAGAGCCTCAGTTCGACGCGCGCCATTTTGCGCACCGCCAGGGCGCTCATGTACTTACCACCGGGACCAATCAACGTCTCCATAGGGATCTGCGCGGACGATAGGATCTTCTCCACCATCGACGGCCAAGAAGATCCGCACGCCCGTTCAAAATCCTTGACGCCACAGACGTCAACGACAGAAATCAAAAGTAACGCTGCTTGCAACGTTTCCTCCGTCTTCTCTGCAACGTCTTCAGCCGCGAGTACGAGCTTCATCGCAAACTTCACCGCCGAATCTAGCCTATGAACGATGCGTTTGGCGCGCTCCACTGCGAGCTGCGACCATCCCGGCGGCCGCACGTAAAATCTCAGCGCCTCAAACCCGAGACGCGTGTGTCGCTCCTCGTCCGCCGGCATCTTCGACGCGACTCGCTCGGCGCACGCTCCGACCGCTTCTTCCAACGCGCTCGACGTCTTCCAAGGTGTTCGCACGGACGAAACCGACATCAACACCCCGAACGCATCCACGCATCCCTCTTCACTCGCGAGGAGCCGCCGAATCGAATGCGCCGAGCGATCGACGTCTCTCGCTGAACCGAACGCTTCGCCGCGTGCGAGCGCCTCCCTCAACGCCGCGCTCGCCTCACGCCCCGACCCTGATCCCGGCGTCTTAGTCGCCTCGACGAGTTTCGCGACGATGGCATCCACTGACACCGCGTCCGTTCCGCCCTCACGCCGACGGCGTTCGCGCGCCGACGGCGTCATTCCTTACCGAAATCCAATCCAGTCCAACCCAGTCCAAACGAACAACAAACGACCCAGAGCCAGAATCGACGAAACTCGCGCGCGCGCCTCAATTTATCTATCCCACGGCCCGCATCGGCGACCTACGCATCGCGTCCTCCCGATCCCCTATCTCTCTCTCTCTCTCTCTCGCGCGCGCGCGCGCGAATCGTCGTCGTCCCCTGGTTTTTCCGCGACGCCGGCTGACGAACCGAACCGAACCGAACCAGAGGTTCGTCTCGCGCGGTCGTGGACGACGCGACCAAAATCTGAAACGGTTCGTACACGCGAGACACATCACGGTCAACGCAGATAAAGTAAAGTATCCATCTGGCCATAAAATCGTTACAATACGCTAACGGCTTTTAGGCACTTTTCGACCACACAAATCGCGCGCGATCGTGATGACGTCGTGATGACGTCATCGATTCCAGCCCGTATGTGCACTGTTTACACGTATGAAACACCCCCCCTCCGTTTCACGACGGCGTATAGGATAATCCCAAAACGCGTCGGCGCGAGCGGCACCGCGTCACTCACTCGCACGCGTCTGTACAGACACCGACCTCCCGAAGCGTTAAGACAAAAACACTCGAAAACAATGCCGGCTCTCGTCACCATGAGCGCCATCAAGCCGGTGGTTCGCGCCACCGTGTCTTCCTCCAAGCAAGATCCGTTCAAGAAGGGCACGAACTACTCCAGTGTCAAGGAGGCGATCGATGCGGGCTTGATTGGTGCCTCTGCGCCGTTCCCGGAAGGTCTCGACATCCTGGGCTTCTGCAACGGTATCGACGGTGGCTCCCTCCAACGCTACCGCGAGGCTGAAGTGACCCACGGCCGCGTGTGCATGCTCGCGTCCCTCGGTTTCCTCGTCGGCGAACAAGTCGAAGGTTCCTCCTTTTTGTTCGACGCGAACGTCACCGGCCCGGCGATCAACCACTTCCAACAAGTGCCGACGCCGTTCTGGTTCGCCATCGGTACCTTCATCGCGATTGTTGAATCCACCCGCGTGCAAAAGGGCTGGCAAGACCCGGGTCAATCCGACAAGTTGTTCTTGTTGAAGGATGGCTACGTCCCGGGCAACTTAGAGTTTGACCCGCTCGGCCTCGGCAACGGCAAGTCTGAAGAAGAGCTCGATGTCCTCCGCCTCAAGGAACTTAACAACGGCCGCATCGCCATGATTGCGATCTCCGGTATGGTTGCCCAAGAGCTCGTCGATGGCTTGAACATCCTCCCGGCTGACGTTGCCCTCGAACTCGGCAACGGCGACTTGGAAGCCATGGAAGCCGCGTGCGCCGGCAAGGTTGACGAAGCCGTCTGCGCCAAAGCGTTCGAAGCTTCCCTCGAAGCCGCCGCTCGCATGTAAATGGCATTCGTCGCCGTCGTCATCGCTGTTGGCGGACACAAGCGTGACACTCACGCTATCAGATTCAAGACGCGAATTCGCTCGCTTACAAAACATTTCTTTGTAAATACATGTTCTTCACCTTCGCTTTATTTCAATTTACATCGTTGCTAAAGACGTGCGCGCGCGCACGACGCAGTGTACAAACTTACTTGGTCGGCTTAGTCATCCGTCGTTGGCGCCGCAATTCGCTGTCGCTTGTTCCTTTGCGGGCGCTCAATTCGCGTCAGGTCCGTGACTTCTTGCGAGGTATTCTTCTCCGCACTTCGCCTCGTCCTCATCCTCAGTGGCGGAACGTCCACGTTCGTCTTGCGAGATATCTGCCATACATCCTTCTTTCGCTTATGGGTCTTCTTTCTGGCTGCCGGCATGCGCTTCGGCGGCAAACCCGCCGCCTCCCTCTCGCGCTGCAGAAGAAGAGCTTTCAGTCTTCTCATGGCTGACTTGGGAGTTCGGCCCGGGGTGAGCTGCGCGAGTTTCCCCCACTCGTTGAATTTCAGCTCTGATGAGGCGTCTGGCGCGACGGCGCTGAGAAGAGCTTGGTCCTCCTCCACCGTCCATGGTCCAGTGACAATGTTTGGATCTAAACAGTGCATCCATCGCTCTCGACATTGAACGTCTGTCCGAGTTGGGATCTGATCTGCGATTAGAGTCCACTTGATGCGCTGACCGTTGGTGAACACGCTCACTGCGACTCGCAAAGCTTCATCTTCCTCCTCTGTCCACGAGCCAGTGCGTCTCTTCTTTGCGCCAATTTTTCTCCACCGGTGTAAGACTTGCTGTCCCGTGTGTCCAGGAATAGTGCGCGCGATTCGAGACCATTGACCCGGCCCGTGTTCGCGAACCCAGGCGAGGATCTTTTGGTCTTCTTCTGCCGTAAAGTACCGCTTGACAAGAGACGGATTGAATTCCATTTGGTATCTCACGACGCATTGGTGCGGCGTGCGAACGCCGTCAGGTGTGTGGCCAGACTGGTAAAGCGCGTCAGAAATGGCAAACCAATCACGATTACCCTTCTGGGCCTCGAAAAGCGTACAAAGTAGTTCATCTTCTTGTTCGTTCCAATCTGATTTGGCGATTCTCGGATCGCAAGTGTTCATCCATCGAATGCGGCAGTCGTCAACCGTGCGGCCCGGGACGTGCATGCGCACAACCTCTGCCCAATCGATCGCTTCGGCGTCTCGCAAGATAACATCCATATTCCCCTGCGCGAGCAACGTATCCAACGGCTGCAGAGACACACCAGCCAACTCTTCGAGGCTCATTCGCTGATCGGTGAGTAGTCTCGCTTGCTGCAGTTGAAAGTGAACACCTTTACTCAAGGCGGCGTCATCCTTCTTTGTCCATAGATGAGAATGGTTCGTGTACGTCAGCGGAATCTTCTCCACGAGGTTTGCCCATCCTAAACGCAACTGATCCGCGTTGGGAGTGATCTGCTTGTGAAGCTTGACCTGCGAAACGATACCGCTGCTTTCTCTTTCCTCCTCTGGGATTCGGTGTTTGTTGTTCTGCGCCCAAGCGGTGGGAATGCGGAAGTACAAGTCACTCGTCAAGCCCCAAACGTCAAAGAACGTCTGCTGCGAAGACCAGTGACGTCGTCGACCCTTTCGATTCTTAGACTTTGTCACTTCGCTAATCATTGCGGTGCCTTGAGCAATCTTCTCATCCAATGCCTCGAGCGCGGCTCTGATGTCTTCTTGAAATTTATGGTTCGCCTCGAGCGCGGCTTCAACGGACATCAAGTCTCCGGTAATCTCAATCTCGTCTCTTTTTGGCTGCGCCCACGCCGGAAGCTTTGGGGTGAAAGAACTCATCTTCATCTCGGTGCGAATCTTCGGCGCCAACGACTTGTGAATGGCTGAAAGGTACGTGCGTTCCGACGCGACGTTTTTCACTTGAGGATTGATCTTCAAAATTTGAAGCGCGCGCGAGCCCTGCGCGCGCGCATCCACGCCACTCACGACGAGCGCACGGCTTCGCCCTTCGTCCCCTTCGTCATCGTCGTGGCTCTCCTCATCGTCATCACCGGATCCATCGTCTTTTCCCAACGCCGACGCCTTCGCAATCAACGCCTCATCGCGCGCCCTCGCGGCGGCGCCCGACCCCATACGGTCCATCACTCGCAACAAATCGTCATCCTGCGTTCGCATCGACGAAACAGCCACGTCAGTCGATCGCTTCATTTCATAATCTCTCCGCGCGGGAATCCGTCGTCGTCGTCGTCGTCGCCCTCGTCACACGAAGAGCGAGGCACGTCTCCTCGCTCGCCTCGTCCTCGTTTTAAAAAGTTTCGCCCAATTCGCCCACGTCGCCCGCGCACCTCTTCCGTCCGTCCGTCTTCCGTCCCGACGGCGTACCGAAGCCCGTACCCCATCGCGGACGCCATCGCCAACCCTTCGTCGTGATCGTCGTCGTCGTCGTCCCCGCCCGCCGCGGTCGCCGCGGTCGGCGTCTTCGTCCTCGGCGGCATGGGTGTCCTCGCTTCAAACCGCCCAAACCGCGAGTGGGGCACTGCCGAACCAACGGGTGCACACGACGACGACGACGCGAAAGACCGACGACGCGAAAGACCGACGACGAGTCCTGACCCTCGGGTATCGGAGTCGTGCCTCCCTCTCGCGTTCTTCGAGTCCCGCGCGTTTTCGAGGTTCGAGATCGGCCCGCCCCGGTCCGTCGATTTTAGATTTTCGTCCATTTTCATTTTCTTCGGGGTCCACACACCCGCGTG
>Ga0181574_10000638_pt1 | contig 32741 bp, 37 predicted proteins | sample 101ome_24_FD_145600 | JGI IMG/M metagenome (GOLD analysis project Ga0181574, IMG submission 145600) | Coastal salt marsh microbial communities from the Groves Creek Marsh, Skidaway Island, Georgia - 101410AT metaG (spades assembly) | ecosystem: Environmental > Aquatic > Marine > Intertidal zone... | reverse complement strand
TATGTTTATTAATCTTGTGTACACCCAGACTCTAAAGTTTTACCATTAACACACCCCTGCTTTTGCCATCTCGGTGTTTCTTTTATTAGTCATAGTTTTTTTTTGTTTTCGTTTTTTATTCTTGTGTACACCCAGACTCTAAAGTTTTTCCGTTCACACATCCCGTTAACCATTTAGGATAACCAGTCTTCAAAGAACCTTTTTTTGCAAGTTCACCCGTTGAATACGCATAACACGTATTATGGTATTTATTATCACTGTGTGCGGGTGTTATATACCCCCAAACTTCGTTACCTTGATTCTTCGCGTACTCTTTACATTCTTTCGCAGACATTTTTGTTACCGAAGTGTAGTCTTTATAACCAGTGGTATCATCGATGGGGTCGATCCAACCAAGTATGGAATTTTCAGGTCTTGTTGTATCACATCTCGCGTTTAGACCTTCATTAATACCGTCACTAAAATAGTGACTCTTTAAACTAGTGGCGTTGTTACCATACACAGCTAGTAATTCTGGATACCTGTCTCGGTAACACAGTGTTTCGATTTTCTTTTGGTAATACTGGGTCCCATCAAGCCATTCGGTTCCACTGTTCTCTTTCGTATTGCTCCATCTATCGGCATTTTGATCATTATCAGAGGCCACACCTAAAATACGCGAACCGTAATCTTTAGTATAACATTGTTTATCTTTATGATTATAAGTAAATCCAGCACACATTATAGAATCATCACAAAGTTCTGCACATTTAAAAAATTTAGAACCGTGGTATGTATTAAGATTAAACCCCCACAAATCACCCGCGTGTGTTTTATAATAATTAGATAAAGGTCCATAAAATTGACTTACAGAACTCATAACTTCCGTGCCTTCCTTAGATATAACGTGTAACCCACCAAAATCCGAAACAATAAATCGAAAAGGTGGTTTTAAACCTTGTTTTGTAGAAAATTTGTGTCCACCCGAACTCTTAACAAGGGTAGTACCATTAGCTTTCCAAAATGCAATGTTACCGTTCGCACTAAGTGTTAATCTAGCACTATCAGTCGAACCTGTAGACGCGGAAACGGTGTTGTTCGAATCGTTTTCTTTATACACTACGAAGTTTCCGTCGTTTTGGTACACGGCTCGCCATTCACCGTTTGGTGATTTCCATAACTTACTATCATTTGGGGTTAATAGTTCATCACTGCTCATTATTGTAGTTGCACCCATCAAATCACACTGCGCAAACCTAAAATCGTCTTTGTCGAGATTACCAATTGTTTTCCATAATTGTTTATTAGGTACCCAAACATTTTTACCATCGGAAGTTGTAACCACCTTTTTATTTTTATATTTCATTAATTTGAACGTATCCTTATCACCAAACTTAAGAAACGTACCATCGTCAAATTTAAACTTAATAGTTCCATCATTACTATTCTGGTCTACATTAAACCATTGACCTGGTGCATGTGAAATTTGGTAATACGTTTTCTTCACTCTCTTTTCAAGTTTAAACGTATCACCAACAATTGTAACTGGAACATTAAGATCACCGAATGGTCCAGTAAGTGTATAGTTAAAATCTTCTTCACTAATACTAAGCTTGGCTGTTGCCAGCCATTTAGACTCATTAACTTCGTTCCAATACGCTTTAATAACATTTTCACCTTTAGCGCTCGCTTTAACATCGGAACCTTTAAATGTAACGGATCCAGTACCGTAATCTTTTATCATATTTGCATCTGTAACTTCTATGTTATCTTGGATTTTAGTACCACCTACGTACCGTGTAAATATAATTTTATTAACTTTATCAAAACCTGCACCAGTTTGCCATGATAACGTAAGATCAATAAGTTTACTTTTATCCAAATCACTTTCAGCATACTCGATAATACGGTACCCTTCCTGGGATCCACTCTCTTCGGGATTGATCGTTTTCTTAGCATTTTCATCGAATGTAAATTCGGGTTTGTCTGATGTTTCTTCATCGTCACTTTTTTTACCAGTAAAGTAAATAGCCAAAGCTACCCCTATAATAATTATAACTAATAAACCAAATAGTCCGAGCATAGCTGCTTTTGCCATATCGGTGTTTCTTTTATTAGTCATAGATTTTTTTTATATTTTTTGTTTATTTTAAGGCTGTCTACAACATGTATATTCATATTTATTTTTACCATTAACACCAGTTGATTTCAATTTAAATTGACTTAAGTATTCAGTATCTTTACATTTAACAGTTTGTCTATCTAAATACCCAGGATTTCCAGCAGCATCGGATTCATTGGTAGTTATACTTCGGCAGTAATTTGAAGTTGTATTACCACACTTATAATCATATTTAAGTCTCCAACTATTATTCTTATCTGTTATTAATTTATAATATGTAATCGGATTTTTACCACAATCCACATTAAATTTATCATTCTGACCATATGCATATGTTTTAGTGAGTCCCGGATTGGTAACCCATTCAGTACTTTGTGGGGTTACACTCGTTTCTTTTTTATCATTGCAAAAATAATTGTACCTTATAGCCGTACCCTTACCGTCGTGTTTTATATCGGTAGTATTAAGATCGTTAGCAGAAACTTGTTGTGTACATACATTATCATATGAACAATACCAATTCGGTTTTAAACGAAAACCACGCATGGCGTGATCTTTACAATCAAGAGCCTGTCTTTCCATGTATATATTGTGTGAGGAATTTATACTATATTTTGAATAAACTCCCTCCCGCATGCCAGATGTAGAAAGAGGATCTATAGTTGGAAGATGGTATACTTTATGTGTAACGTATCCAGGAAATAAAACGTGTTCTGGTCCTACGTACGAAGGATTTGACCATTTATTATCATTTTTTGTACCCGCGTAAATACCGGCACTAGTCATTATATCACACACACCATCGGGTAAATGTATAAAGCCTCTTCCGGTTGGAGCGTGTTGACCAAGGGTAACATAAGGTTGACCACCATCACCATCTGCTAATGTAAATGCAACCCATTTAAAATCATATTTTTTTGCGCCAATATCATCTACAAGATTTATATCATTTTTAACCCATTTACTCCATATTTCATACATACTTTTATCTGACAACAACAAAGCACCATTATTTGAAGCACCTTTCTTATATGTCCATTTATACTTATAGGGTGAACTTGAACCTGACATTAGAATACTAATTGGTTTTATACGAAAAATATAGTGAATGACCCGACCATCTTTAGATAATAAACCAATAGTTGCGTTATCACCAACAACAACTCTATACGGACCATTAGCACTACCCCATTGCCATGTTTCACTTCGGTACCCATAACTTTCAGACCCTTTTACTTTCATATAAAAGTTACCGTCACTTTGTATTCTAGCAGTATCACACTCTTTATTAAAATCGGGTGGAAACGCCGATTTCCATAAATCTATTTTTTGATTTACGTCGTATAAGGCTAAAGCTGTCTTATCACTCGTTTGTTTAAACCTGAACGTATCACTTGGTGATTTATAATCGGTACCAGGTACCATTTTCCCTGCATTCTGATCCGACCGTATAGCGGTACGCACGGGTTCCAAATGGAATAGTGCACGCGCATACTCGGCTTTTTTCATTTCTTTTAATTTTTTAAACGTTGGTTTATGATCAATAGATTTATCGTCCCAATTAATATCATCTTTTGTTAATACTTTTCTTACCAAAACTTCTTTTCTGTTATGGTCTGGGTGTCCCAACATGTACCCATCTTTATACTTTTTAAGTCTATATGCGTCAGTATTATCCCATAACTTATCGACATTACCATTTAAATTAGTAAACTGAACTTTACCACCACCCAATTCTTTCATTTTAAAACATTGGTTAAACTCTTCAATCAAGTAAAGCGTTTCCTTATTTAATATTTCAAATTTAAACGAATCAGACACGATTGTAATTGGAATCTCAACTTCTTTGACTTCAGTTAAATCGAGGGTTGTATCGATATCACTCTGTTCAATTTTGATCTGGTCACCCGTATCCACCAAAAATGTAGATTCCGCGGCTGTACGAGCGATACCTGCATCGTCACTTACACTATTGTACCAAACAGATACCTTATTCACGCCAACGATATCGTTTTCCGAATTGGTTAAATCTGTACCTTTAAATGTTATTTCACCGTTACTCTCATTTTCGATACCTGGTCCCGAATCATAAACTATATCCTCCTGGACTTTTACACCACCAATTTCACGTCTAAAAATAAGTTTTTCAACATTCTCATAACCCATACCCGTCGTCCATGTTATTTTCAAATCAATACTTTCATTACCCTGGGCGTCACCTGTAGCATATTCAATTTTGTACCCTGATGTTGTATCTACCGTCGCATCACCATCGTCGACATCGGTATCACCACGTGGTTTCAGTTTTTTATATGCACCGTCTAGTGTGATTTCAGGTTTATCCGATGTTTGTTTATCATCAACTTTACTTTTTTTAGTACCAAAGTAAATAGCTAAAGCTATAACGAGAATAATTACAACTAATAAAGCAAATAGTCCGAGCATAGCTGCTTTTGCCATATCGATGTTTCTTTTATTAGTCATAGATTTTTTATTTATAACCTTTTATCTATAACAAAATCTTTACCATATATCAGATAATTTCTGTAAATACCCTGTAAAATCATGACTAGCTGAAGTCATATCAGGTCCTTGAAACCATACTTTTATGTCATCACCACCATAATTTTCAGAAAAGTATATATCGAGTTTTACAGGTATACCCTTATACAAATTTTTACTACCCGATTTTTTTTCCATTCCGTGTTGACCACCATTATTAACAATTTCGATATCATTTATATATAAATAACTCATATCATCAGATTGTGTCCAGAATGTGTGTTTACCAGTTTTCTTAGGTACGAAATAACCTCGCCACATTATAGCATATGTATCACCACCCGTAACTATATTAGAAGTTCCAGTTTTTTTATTCGATATTTTTTTCGTCGAACCCCATGATTTAATATATTTACCAACAAAATCAGAAGGTTTACTAAAATAAGAACCTGTATAATATGTCCAAAACAAATCCCCAGATGTATCCAATTTGAGGTTTGGATCGTACTTATAAAATCGAAACTTAAATGTTTTAACACGAACGCCATTTTCTTTATAATTTTTAGCGGTTGTTTCATTAGTCGATATCGAATCCGTTGATCTCGCAATTTCATTACCATATTCATCCAATAACTTAACAAACGAACCAGCCCATCTTTCATGACAACAATCCGTTCTATTGTATACCTTAACCTTTTCTATAGGGTACTTTTTATCCAGAGTTATTTTAAACCAATTATTTTTACCTAATTTCGTGTGTGCAAAATTTGTTTTATTTCCATCAATTAAATTTTTAGGTTGATACCAAGATGAATGATACAGACTCGACGCTTCGGTTTTAATAGCTTTAGTAGCAACGTTTACACCACCTGAATAAATTTCTATTTCCGCTATATTTAAATAGTGGTTTTCACTGTTGTTTTCGAACCCGAACCACACCGATTTTGCAGATACATTCCCCACTCGCAAACTACGTTTACCATCAAGGACCTGGTATATTTCGTCGAGTTTAGCCGTTGGACAATCAACACTACCCGGATAATTACTCCACGATCCCCATGTGTTCTTATCTTTACGACCCACGTTACTTGGGTCAGAACAGATACGCCCACACCCTGGTACGTCTTGGTGGACCGCTTCACCGTGAATACACCAACCATCATCACCAGATGGGATTTGGTTTGGTATATTAAAAATAGTTGATTTACTGTTCTTTATATCGTACGTATATACGACGGGTCTAGGGTTCATATTACCACCCCTATTAGACGTTTCTGTAATTTTCGTATCCCCGTTCTCTTTTATTATCCACCCTGGTGCGTACCTAGGGCGAGTGTATACTATATCTATTTTATCGACCTTTTTATCAGATTCTATAGTAAATATTTTATCCCCTACACTGTACCCGTTGGAATTCCAAGATGCATAATTTTCTGTACCACTACCAACACTAAACATATTATCGGGTTTATTGTTTCTGTTAGGTGATTTGTGTATAGTCGTTTGTGCCTTTGTCGCTAAAACACCGTCGAGTTTTATATATTCAATGTGTATTCCGAGAGAATTTGTTGTTTTGTTCATGATAAATTCGTACGTATATGTTTCAGGTTCAGGTATATCAACCTCTTCGAGTTTACTCGTATCAATAGCACCACTAAAATCGTTTTCTGTAAACGTCACGGTTTTCGTATATAATTTAGTATCGGAACTAACTTTGTTATAATACAGTTCGAGTGTATTATCACCTATAATTTTATTATCGAACTCCTTATTCTCTACAATGTTCATGGTCACATCGGTAAAGTCTTTGAGATTACCCGCGTCGCTATTTTCGTACTCGTGAATTACGTTTCCCGATTTATCTTTCAAGGTAACTATCCATTTGTTCACTACACCCTCTATACTCGCCTTATTTTTCCACGAAAGTTTAAGACCTTCGAGTGTGTACCCTTCGCTCCTGGGACGTATACTATAAATCAAAAATATGATAAATAGAATGATAGCAATCAAAAGTATCATTTTATTTATAGTGAGATTTTTTTTATAATTTTATTCTTCTTTCATTTCAATTTGTGGCTTTGGGTTTGACTTTCGAGACATACTTACAGCCCAAATTATCAAACCAACAAGTAATCCAATAATTACGATTCCAAAACCTATATCTTGACCATTCATTTTTTTTATATTATGTTATACTATAAGAAAAAAAATGCGTTCTTTTACCACTGTCCTGATGGAAGCCTTATTTATCGGTCTTCTTTTACAAGGTTTAGTTATGGGTCTTACGAAATTTGTGTATAAGGGTACAGGTGTTCTAATTATCGCAGGCGCGTTAATACATTTATTGTTCGAGTATTCGCCTTTCGGCAATATTAATGAAAAATGGTGTAAAATGATATTTAATTAAAAATTTATAAGTTCATCTATTATAGACGTTCTTTCACGTTCGAGTTCACGTAAAATTTCATTTATTTCAGCTTTTTGTTCATCTATATCATCGTTATATTCTTTGATATATTCTTTATAGAATTGACGTTCGTTACCTAAATTGAAACCTTTATCAATGAGTGCACCAAAAGTATACCTCGGTAATCTAACGTTAAGATCGCGAGCCATTTGTCTCACAGCTTCCTTTTTAACAACACTCGTTATGTTTTTTCTATGTTTCAAAGTGTCATATTTTTTCTCCGTTTCATGTATTCTTCTGTTCACGTCATAAAGTTCATTTTCGAGTTCCATTTCACGAATACTTGGTGATGGTGTTAAAACAGGGGGTAAATCCAAGTGTATAAAATCTCCTCGTCTCGAATGTGTTAATGGAGGTACTGTATCATATACCGTAACATCATCTTCTTCTAAATCATCTTCTAATGGTGGAAGACGTGGTGTAGTAGTAAAAGGAATGGGTATATCAACTCGTCTAAGTACGAATTCCTCTTCACTTTCAGAATCGTCGTACTTAATATGGTCGTGAATTTTTTTTAACGAATCACACATTTTAAGATAATCACCTTCAGAAATTATCTTAGAATTGAGATCTACTAATTGCATTAAATTGGTAAGGTATTCCATTTTTATTAATGTATATTTATTTTATTTTTTATTACAACTTAGGTTTTTATTTCACCTTCTTCGAGTTCAGTTTCAGATTCAAGTTCAGTTTCGTATTCACTCTCGTTATCTAAGTCATCGATATTATCCGGTAAGTTATCGTATAACGTTTCCCAGTTTACCCTATTCGTGATTTCATAGTCATCCATAAAATCATCGTAAGAAATTTTATCGTTTACGTCGTATTCTTCGTCGAGGTATGATTTCCAAAAATCGAGGTTCTTCTTAGTAATTTTACTTGGGAAAAGTTCGACTACAAATTCTTCACCCTCTTTGTATTTACACTCTTTGAGTATACTTTTTTCATCCTCAGCATAAATATCGAAAAAATAATTCAAAACACCAATCGGGGTTTTTAATCCGGGTAAAGTTGGTTCGTAACAAAAATCGATAAATTGTGCTTGACCGTACGACGTATCCAATTTTCTATTAGAAATGGCTAAATACGCGATAAATTTACGAGTATTACTTGGAATGAGGTGTTCAGGGTACCCAAAATCAGCGCGTAAACCATATACTTTACACGATTTACCCACCATTTCTGAACAGAGTTCATTAACGTCGGAAAGTTCAATGATTGAAGTACAGTTTTTGAGAAGTTCGTGAGTAAGCATCGTATTATATTACACATTAGTTGCTATTGTTTAAGTCTATATCATCAGGTAATGCGTTATAAAGTTCTGTCCAATCAACACACCCTTGAATATTAAGTTCTTCAACAAAACATTTAATCGTTTCGCGATCGTTAAACTCATATTTAAAGTAGTTTTTCCAAAAGTCAACCCATTCAATAGGAATGTGGCGCGGGACGATCTTTGTTTTTAATTCATCAGAAAGCATTTTTAAACCAGGTTCAAGAATACCGATACGATGATCGTCTTCGTATTTTTCTTCATACAAAAAATCAATTAGGTGAATTCTATCGTTAAAGGTACTCACACCCATGTATGAAATATACTCAAGTTTTTTGGGATTGCAATTTTCTGGAAACCCGTGTCTGGGTTTAATACCATACACAGCCGTATTACATTTTCCAAAACTCGAAAAAACACCATCGAGGGGTTTAACTCTATCGAGAGTAACAGTTTGCTTCGTAAGTTCGTAAAGGAGAGACGCTTTCATTTTTGTTTCATATTATCTATAATTTCTTCATCACTTAGGTCTTGTTTAACAATGTTGTACGATAAAGTCAAAAGTGCGAGTTTATATACAAAAAAACCAAATAATGATACACTACAATTAAAATAAAACGGGGCTTCTGGGTTTGAATTCCACGCAGATTCAAAAGCAGCTACAAATATGGGTGGTAAAAATTGTTTAGGGAAAATACTTCCCAATTCTATTGTATCAACATAGTTCGAAAGTAAGGTTACATAACCGTAGGAAGATAATACACCGAGTGTAGCAGATAAACCATCTATAGGCTCGTGGCCTATAAAATTGTATCCTATATATACACTTCCAAATTGTAAAGTATTATATTTCAAACGATTTTTTATAGTTTCGTATTCAGAAATACTTTTACTTTTTTTTAAGCGACAAAAATGGTGCGTTGTTTTACGATTAGGATTTATTAAGTTATATTTTATACATGTCATTACATTTTATCTAGTATATCTTCTTTAAACTTTTGTTCTTTCTTTTCGAACGCTTCACAACGTTCTATAGTTTCATATAAACGAACTTGTAACTCAAGAAGTTTATCTTCGTGTACAAAATCGTCTTTGGGCATGGGTGTCATTTCCCATAAAATACCGTAATTATTACGATACGCGAGTTCTCTTTTATAATTCTGGGATTCCAAATACTTATATCGAGATAATTCATAAGAAAACTTAATTATATCGTTCGTTTCGAAATCAGTAAAACAAAATTCACTGTAAGCATTTTCATGGAGTTCCGTACATTTCTCGCCATCTCCGAACAAGTTTATTGAGTCGCTCAGTTTTGTATCCCATACCATATTTTCTTTTTTTGGGTACTCCCGAGCACTCGACATCACGAGTGTCGTATTTATTAACTTTTTCCCATATGATCCTCTGTACATCTCCCGGGAGATCGTTTGTCGCTTGACAAAAGGCGAGAATGTAATCGTACGTGTGTAAGGCAATGTAATCATCCATATAATTTAAAAAATTAAACGAAAATTTTAAACTTAGGTTGTTTTTTAACTTCTAAAACTATAGTTTCATTTGATTCGTTCTTAGCAATAATATAATTATAATCACATAATTTAACAGATGGCGGCATTTCATTTTTAGAATACGTTTTTGGTTTCGGTGTTAATAAATTACACACGCTTGAATAAAAACTAAACATAACTATTTTTAACCATTATTTTTTTATATTACACATACAAGATGGTATCGCTCCAGGACTTACCAAAAAAGGTACAATACATAATTGTGGATTCCGAATTTATTAATGGTACAAACAACACGTTCACGATCGATTTATCACTCGAATCCAATCTACACATGGAGGAAATATCAGAAGTGATTGGTATAAAACCAGTTGATTTTTATATCACACAAATCGGCGAGAACGATCTAGGCAATACAAACGTCGCAAAGTATATAGATATAGTATGTCCTGATATCCCAAAACGTGGACAAATACTGAATGAACGTAACGGCCAGATTTTAGCACGCGTACCTTTGGAAAGAAGTTTCACTGGAAGCAATGATTTTATCATGCGTGATAAACAATGGAGAGCGTTCCAGCGCCAAACAAATTTTTTTAATCCCATATCGATACAAAAACTTAATTTTAAAATATACGAATCACAAGGCGACGGTGATTATAAAACACTCCAACCGGATGCGAATTGGTACATGGTTCTTGAAATAACAACCATAGACGTTAAAGAAAAACCAACGGATCGCGAGCTCCAAATATTAGAAGCTTTACGTAAACTTATAGGCAAGATAGATGAACTCAACATAAACGTTAAGAAACTTCCCGATAAGGAGGATATCGAAAAAATGGAAAAAGAAAAAAAGAAAAAATATCCATTCCGTTATTTAGTATTATTCATAGCCATGATAATAGGCGGGTTTGTATTTGTTAAAAATAAATTTAAGCCGTCGGTTCCTCAACCTTCTTTTTAACGACACGTTTAACGGTCTTCTTTTTTGGTGGTTCTGGAACTGGTTCTGGAACTGGTTCTGGTACCGAGACTGGTTCTGGAACTGGTTCTGGGGCTGGTACTGGTTCTGGGACCGGGGCTGGAGCTGGAGCTGGAGCTTTTCGGGTTGGTGCATATTGTGGTGGTTGATCTCTTGGTCTAAATGGCATCGTGTAATATATATAAAAGAAAGATTATCTTTATATCAAATGTTATTCATTGGTCCAACTCCCCTGAGTGGTATAGGCCAACACTGTAAAAAATATATGGACCTTTTCCCACGAAGTAAATATATAGAAATTCAAAATGAAATACCAGAATGTGAAAAAGCGTTTATATTTGCCTTGCCTATACAGTATTGGTTAGATAAGATACCCGAAATAAAAAGAAAAATCAAGAACGTGACGTGTATGACCGTGTGTGAAACAGAAACTGTACACGAAGATTACGGTAAACTTTTTAAACTTTTCGATAAAATTGCTGTACCGAGTGAATTTTGTCGTCGCGTATTTAAACGGCAGTTTCCTGATACTAAATTTTATGTCATACACGCACATATACCCGATAAGAGACCGTATACGTTTTACCATATAGGTAATATATACGATCCACGTAAAAATTTTAATAAAATCTTAGAAACGTTCGTACGTATGAATAAACCAAATTCACGTTTATTGGTAAAAGCAACGTGTAAAAAACCTGTCGAAGCGCGAATACCTAACGTCACGTTTATAAACGGTCTCATATCAGACGAAGAAATGGAAAAAATACACGAAATGGGGGACTGTTATGTAAGCTTTTCGTCTTCAGAAGGTGTAGGCATGGGAGCAGTCGAAGCGGCTTTACGAAACAAACCCGTTATTATAACCGATTATGGTGGTGCACCTGAATATGTCAAAACACCGTATACTATAAACTGTGGTTTACAAGAAATACCAAAAGATGATTTTTTATTCAAAGCGGGTATGAAATGGGGCAAACCCGACGAAAAACAATTACGTGAATTTATGGAAGATGCATATACCAAAAAATTAAGGTATATGGATCACCCGCGTACGCGCATGTTAACGTGTAAAGAAAACGTATTACAAGAATTCATCGCTAATGTAATTGGTGAGGAAGGTAATGACACCAGTCAGGATAGCACCTGACATGAGTGAACCTCTTTGGGCAATGAGCATGGCGACAATATCATCAACAAATTTAACGTTCGTTGGTTTCTTGAGAAGTTCTGGTACGACATTTGAAATTACAAGATAAAGAGTCATGGCTATTATAACAGGTCTAAGCGTTTCCTGATCTAACATTTTTTTATAATAAGGAAACATTTATTTTTGGTTTTATTCCAAGCACCTGGTCATCTATTTTGTGTTTTTTACAGTAGTTTCCACAGACTGCTTTAAAAGTACAACTTTTTCCGGATAATGTAACTGCTTTACATATTTTTTTATTTTCTATGTTTACTCTTTCTTCTGGAGGACTTTGTAAAACCTGTATAGGTCGCGTTTTCTGACACTCTAGTTTCTTCTTTCTCATCTTATTTATTATATCCGCCATTTCATCTGGCGTCTTTTTACAATTTTTTATATTTTTAGATATGCGTAAACAATCTTCGTAACTTTGAACATTTGATTGATGTTTTTTAGTGAGTACATTTTTAGTATCACTAAAATTCGTCTGTATAACAGTAGGTAAAAAATATTGCGACATTTTACTTTTTAGTTTTTAATGAAAAATAAAATAACTTAGGTTAATAAAGAATGTGGTTCTTTACAAAGCTCAAAAGAACGTATAGTTTCACTCTCGGTGAATAAAATATTAACTATACTGTTCGATTGTTATTACATTTAATAAAATACAGGCCGAATAGTACATGACATACGTATCTATAGATACATATATAGACACAATCAATCCACTCATCAAATAAATAGTATGAAAATATACGTATTTCATATTCTTTTTCGAAATACCGTGTAAACACATGATCGAAAATATTAAGTTTATAATGTTCATCAAGTTATGAATCGCAAATGCGAACAGGAAATTCATAAAAAATAAGGTAATGTGTGCGACTTTATTAAAAATTATATCAATTCTCTCGGGAACATTATCGTCTTCGCCTTCGTTTTCGTCTTCAGTTTCCATAATTACGTGTGACGGTGGTTGCATTTCTAAATTTATACCTAGAGCCGGTACTCCATTGGGTTGTCTTACGTGATTGTAATACATAAAAAATAAATACGAATATTTTTTATGTATATTAAATGGATAAACGAATGTTATTCGTGTTGCTGTCCATTAAATCCACGAATACACACGAATAATCCACAAGAACGAAAAATTATAAGGGAATATAGAAAATTAAACCCCATTTTTATGTTTAACAATGAAGAATATTATAAATTTTTTAGTTCACAATTAAAACGCGTGTGTTACGCGTGTTTTTTAAACTCTCATAAAATTCACCCATCAACATTTAGAAAACGTGAATGTGGTATATTAAAACAAATATATAAAAGACCCAAGTCAAAAACAAAAAGTGAACTTTTATATTGGTACGAAGGTCTAAAAAGACACTTAAGTAGAAGAGACGAATTATAAAAAAGTATGAGTGAAAGTATACAAAAACTCACGCACGTGGAACATATACTGAAACGCCCGGATTCGTATGTTGGTCCAGTTTCACGCGTCGGAGAAACATATTGGGTACACGAAAACGGTCATTTTGAAAAGAAAACAGTTGTATATTCACCCGCACTTCTAAAAATATTTGATGAAATACTCGTGAATGCGATCGACAGAAATTCTCTGTACCCAAAAAATGTAACATCACTCAGTGTATCTATTGATAAAACATCGGGTGAAATAACCATAGAAAATAACGGTCCTTTGGGAGGCATTGCAGTGAAAATGCACGAAAAAGAAGGTATTTGGAATCCCGAATTAACGTTCGGACATTTACTCACGAGTACAAATTATGACGATACACAAAAACGTGTCGTCGGTGGTCGTAACGGGTACGGGGCAAAACTTACAAACGTGTACTCGACGAAGTTTTCAGTAAAAATAAAGGATGGGGAAAACAAATGTGTATACACACAAGAATGGACAGACAATATGAAAAATTGTCACGCACCAAAAATAAAAAAGTATTCCGGTGCAACATCGAGTGTTTGTGTAACATTTGTTCCAGATTGGAAACGGTTTGGTATGTCTGGTATGGATGAATCTATATATAAAATTTTTGAAAAACGTGTATATGATGCAAACATATGCACTTCACAAAACTGTAAAGTGAAATTTCAAGGCGAACCTTTACCAAAATGTTCATTTAATACGTACGCTAAAATGTACACAAAATCAGACGAAATGTGTATGTTTACAAGTGATAGGTGGTCAGTGTGTATTGCACCTTCAGATGATGGGTTCGAACACGTTTCTTTCGTAAACGGAATATGTACTACAAAAGGAGGTTCACACGTTGATCATGTTTCTGGTATACTCGCAAATGGTATTATTGAAGATATGGCAAAAAAGATAAAACTTCGACCTCAACAGGTTAAAAATGCGTTTTTTGTTTTTGTAAAAGCAACTCTTGTTAATCCGAGTTTTAGTAGTCAGGTTAAATCGGAGTGTACACTCAAACCACAAGATTTTGGAAGTAAATTTGAACCACCAAAATCGTTTATTAAAAATATTCTAAAAACGAGTGTACAAAACGAGCTTCTTGCTTTATCGAAGTTTCGCGAAATGAAAGAACTCAAGAAAACGGATGGTGCGCGTAAATCAAAAATAACGGGTATACCCAAACTCGATGATGCGAATAAAGCTGGTACACAACAATCCGGTAAGTGTACTCTTATTGTTACTGAAGGTGATTCTGCAAAAACACTGGCAATTGCTGGTTTATCTGTCGTTGGTCGAGATCATTACGGTGTTTTCCCTCTTCGTGGTAAGTGTAAAAACGTCAGAGATGCTAGTGTAAAACAACTCACCGAAAATAAAGAGTTTAACGATCTCAAAAAGATTTTAGGTCTTCAACAGGGTAAAGTGTACACGTCTCTTTCCGAACTCAGGTATGGTAAACTTATGATCATGACAGATGCAGATAACGACGGAAGTCATATCAAGGGTCTCATTCTTAACATGATACATTATTTTTGGCCAAGTTTACTCAAACTAAACTTTGTTGTGAGTATGGTTACACCAATCATAAAAGCAACGAAAGGTTCGGAAACTAAATCGTTTTATACCGATTCTACGTTCAGGCACTGGTACGGTAACGGTAAACAGGGATGGAAAATTAAGTACTACAAGGGTCTCGGTACATCAACGTCTGCAGAAGCACGCGACTATTTTAAAAAAATAAAAGAACTCACTGTTCAATTCGACACGGATGAAACTATGGACGACTCTATTATTCTCGCGTTTGATAAATCGAAATCGGATTCGAGGAAAACATGGCTACTCGAAAGTACGGAAAAGAAACCTTCGGAATTGGAAATACCATACGGAAACGTTGAAAGGCTCGGTATATCCGACTTCATTCACAAAGATCTCGTTAATTTCAGTCTCGCAGATTTAAGAAGATCTATTGCACACGTCTCCGATGGTTTAAAACCGTCACAAAGAAAAGTTTTATACGCGTGTTTTACTAAAAATCTTACGTCCGAAATGAAAGTCGCGCAGTTAGCGGCATACGTTTCGGAAAAGACATCGTACCATCACGGTGAAGTCTCTTTGGCCGATACGATTGTAAAACTTGCACATAATTTTATGGGTTCGAATAACATAAATTTACTCGAACCGTGTGGTCAGTTTGGTACGAGACTCATGGGTGGTAAAGATGCGAGTCAAACGAGGTATATTTTTACAAAACTTACGAAAAGTGCACGACAACTTTTTGACCCAAAAGATGACCCCATTTTACAGTATTTGGACGACGACGGTAAACAAATCGAACCCGACTATTACGTCCCTATTTTACCAACGGTTTTGGTAAATGGTACAGAAGGTATAGGAACTGGGTTTAGTTCGTATATACCACCGTTTAATCCATATGATATACAGAAAAATATAGAAAGAATTATCGCCGGAGAAACGATTATTCCTATGAAACCATGGTTTAATAAATTCAATGGGCGTGTGTTTAGTAACGAAGACGGTGTATGGGTTACGGAAGGTGTTTGGTCTCAATCGGGTAACACACTAAAAGTCACAGAACTTCCGCCAGGACGTTGGACGCAGGAATACAAAGAGTATCTCGATACACTCGTCGAGAAAAAGAAGATATCGAACTATGTAAATAATAGTACCACTGAAAATGTCGATTTTAGTATATCTGGATATACAGGTAATGATATTATAAAAGATTTCAAACTCCAAAAAACCTTCCACGTCACAAACATGCATTTATTTCACCCGACCAAAGGTATTCATAAATACGAAAGTCCAGAAGAAATACTTACAGACTTCTTTGAAATAAGAACAAAGACATACAAGAAAAGAAAAACACACCTTATCAACGTGTTAAAAGAAAAAATGAAAAAATTGGAAAATACATCAAGATTTGTAGATATGGTCATACACGAAAAACTTACCGTTTTTAAACGAAAACGTTCAGATCTCGAACACGAAATGGAAAAACTTTTTGATAAGATTGATAATTCATACGATTACCTTCTGAACATAAAAACGTACCAATATACACACGAAGCTGTACAAAATCTCAGGGAAGAAACGTCAAAAACAAAAAACGAACTCGATGTTTTACAAAATACCACACACATTGACATGTGGAAAAGGGATTTAAAAATATATAAACAATAAGTAGTAGTATGTGTGATACATCCGGACCAGATACGGGTGCTATAGTATCACTCAACGCAATTGGTAAACAGGATACATACCTTTTGGAAACCGATCCTAATCATTCGTTCTTTAAGTACGATCCAAAAAGACACTCAAATTTCACCAAGTTTCACAAAAATTTAAACGTGAATAAACCGAGTACATCATCGGCGACTTGGCCATTCGGTGAAACGGTTAAAGTTACACTTAATCCGAGAAACATGGGCGATCTTTTATCAAATATGTATGTTTCGTTTGAATTACCCGCTCTAACAGGTACAGACAGTTATTACGCGGATCAAATTGGTAGACACATTCTCAAATCTGTAACCATGCGTGTCGATGAAATTGTTGTTGAAAAGTTTCACGGAGATTGGGGTATAATATACGACGAATTGTATTTAGACGAATCTGAAAAAAGAACAAAAAGATATACAGTAAACAGAAATAATGCTGAAGATACATCTTTGTTACCAGGTAATCAAATTTTAGCCCAGAACAAGTCACGCGTTTTCATACCCATACCTTTACTCTTTTCACGCAAATACGAGAGTGACGAATACGAAACAAATACACCAAACCGTCCTTATTTTCCAACGTGTGCTATACACAAACAAAAACTTCAGTTTGAATTCGAGTTTCATAAACAATCGTTTTTTACAAACGAAACGGATTCAGTTTACCTACCAGAATTTGATATAATAACAGAAGAAATAACAATTGATCCATCTGAACGTATTCACATGACAAATAAAAGACACGTTTTAGTAACTGATATAGTTAAAAAACACCCCACATTAGATATATTAGCTGGAACTCGAAACGCAAAATTAGAACTCGTACCAAAAATACCCGTTAAAACACTGAATTGGTTTCTTAGACAAAAAACATTTGAAAACGAAGAAACATACGAAGGTGGTACGACTTTAACGGCAAACGTTTTCGCAAACAGGTACAATTTTTCATCGAGTTCAGAGTATTCCATAACAAATGAATTTTATAACGCACCCATGGTAAAAGCTAAAATATTCATAAACGGCCAAGATTTACCAAACATACAAGATAGCGATCACAAATATTTCAAGTATGTGGTACCATTTACGAGTCGACTATCGAGACCTTTTAGAAGTATATATACGTACGCATTCTCGATGAATCCGATTAATGTGGAACCATCGGGAATGTTAGATTTTAGTCAGATACAATCTAACAGGACAGTTTTAGAAGTCACCATGAAGGAAGGACTTACAACCGACTATACTTTACACTTATATTACGTAGGATACCAAACATTTGTTTTTGAAAATGGTATCATGTCACTTGTTTAGAAAATAAAGTGGTTTTGTTTTCACGAATATACTCGATTATATTATTTTTTATACACCATCTTATGAAATTCAACTGCGCCACTGTTGTGTGTATTTCATCAGATGTTCCCGGAACGGTATACGTCATCTTAGACGAACGACAAAACGGATCGAATAATTTTTTACTGTACCCATCTAAACTCGATTTATACGCACAGTGTACACTAAAAATTTTACCGTCCTTTGTTGTATACGTTAAATTGTTTTTCTTTGAATAATTCGTTATGAACCATTCGAGATTACGTAAGGAAATACCACCCGTTTTATTCAAAATTTCTAAAAGCGTAGCTCTATTCTCGGGTATGTTATAAAAAGTATCAATCGATGTTAGTAGAATAGCCGATTTATTCATTATTACATAATACCACGCAAATCTTTAAAGCCCTTTTTTGAAGTTTCGCATGCCGGGCACCCCGGTTTATATATACATTCGAGAAATGTGTGACTGTGTTTAATACTTTCGTTATTTAACATGGTCATCTCTATTGGTTCTTTACCCGGTTTTTGATCCATGTGATTATTACACATACCGTTTAATTTTGCTTTTCCGGTACACGGACTACCATCTTTCTTATACCCTTTACAAAATTTCCCTGAATTTGGTAAGTATTTACACAATTGTTTTAGATTAATATGGTAAACGTCAGATATTATCTTAGCAAATTCTATCTGATTCAGATATTTTATTTCGTCCATATCCAAACGTTTATCTAAAACTTTTTGTACGGCCATACATAATTCATCGTTAAGTGTAGGCTTTCGTCTTGACATCTTACATATCAATGGTGACTATTTTTTAAGTGATTTGAATATATCGCTAATCTTTTTCTGTCCCTCATCTTCTACCTTCTTCTTCGGTCTCCGTTTTGGTTTAACACGCGTTAAGAGTTCACCAAATATTTCCTCTTTTGGATCTTCGAAAAGTGGTTCAATTAAATCACACACAGGGTTCAAAAACTTGTTTATAAAATAATAATTATAATCCACTTTTAAATTGTGTTCTTTTGCGTATTTGGGATCTTCAGCTTTTTCGTACGCTTTTGCCTTTGGATCACCCGTATCGAGAAGAATGTACGGTACACGATCACCCGATTGGGGTTCCGAGCCAGGTTGTCTTTCACGCATTTTGTTACGAACTTGAACGTGCGATAAATTTTGTGATTTATACGTATCACCCAATTGTTGCGAAAGAATAAGTTTCTCGTTTGGTACATCACCTTCGATAAGTTCTATAGCCCTTTGTAAAGCGAGCGCCTTTGGTGGTCCGGTATCGCTACTTTCTAAAACAACATCGAGAAGTTCTTTACACACTTCACGCATGTGCGGTGTATTATCTCTCCTTACCAATTGTAATCCCTTAACATCTATATAATCCATGTGCATGTTCCCATCTTTTCCCTTTGTCCAAAGTTTCGCGGCGTACCTCTTTTTTGAATACAAAAAGTACGGACAATAGACTTTCTCGAGTTCGAGGTTATTCGGTGCTTTAAACAGTTTAGTACACTCATCTGCGGCGCGTTCACCAAGTTCCCAACTATACTCTATCGCTTCCATACCTTTACGATTTCCAACATCAAATTCAACCATTACAGAATCGGTATTATGAACCACGAGATCACCTGGACCTACGTGGAAATGGTGGGATTTAGTGGTCAAATCATACACGTAACCATACGTTTTTCCAAGACATTCAATCTTTTTTATTTTTTGTGGATCTTTTCTTTGTGTAGACTTTGTCCATGTTTGTCTAAATACATTTACTTTATCAGTGCGTGTATTTATAGAAACATTATACCCCAATTTTCGCCCTAACATATACATTCCCATACTCCCTTCTTTACCTTTTATATCCATGCGCGTATACCCATTTTTATCTTTGTCCCCATCAGCCATATAATACCCATCTACGAAAGACTGGATAATTTCCGATGATGCATTTAAAATACACGACGGTACTATCTTTTCTTTGTGTGAGTTGTAAAACAAGTTTCTATATTTGTTAACAATATTTACGACCAAACCTTTAGCGTTAAGTTTATAGAATCCAGAACTTTTGATTGTATCATATATTACTGTTTCGAAAGGACACAATTTTTGCATTTCTTCCAAATACTCCAATTTTGAATTGTTCAGAGCCCATGTACTTTTTACACCAGATTTACATAAATATGTACCACACGATCCATCACCAAAGAAAAACCCCATAACTTTTGCTTCTTCTTTTGTAATACTTGTATCGGTACATGTATCGATAGAATTTACACAATTTCCGTGGAGTAAAGCCGTCCCTACACTCACTTGTGTGGGTTTAGCAATTTCCTTATTTTCGAGAAGAAGACTATGGTCTTCGGTCACGTCGACTATACCCGTGTGTGTTACTACACGGTGAATGCTTTTATCTGTTTCGTGTCTTACAATTTGGTGTATCGGTGTAAATCCGTTCTCTGTCCATACCTCGGCATTTATGTACCCGATTTGTTTACCGTCGTCACGTAAAGTGTATTCATTTACAAGTGAATCAATGCGACACGTTTGTACACACCCGTTCTTACGAATAAGTAAAGGTGTATCCGGTGTTACAGAGTCACCGTACCTTACCTTTGCACCCGGAAAATTCTTTTCAACGTACGCCTTTGTTTCGTCAATCATGCTTCGCCCTTTTAACGTTACCGTAGAAGCGATTTGTACGCACGGTAACATACCTTTTGCTGCACCCGTAAAACCGTACACAGAGTTCATAGACACTTTATACGCCAATTGTTTACCGTTATACATTTCTTTCAAAGAACCCGTTGATTTTGCCATATCTTTTTTAGCTTGTTTACGAAACTGTTTGAGTTCCAAAAGAATACTCGGTAAAAGACTCGGTACACCTTGTGCAAACTTATAAAACCCGAACGTTTCATACGTTACACCGGGTAAGTTATCGTACTTGGAATCCATAACGAGTGTCGAATAACATAAATTATGTGCCATCATGATCGATGGATACAAACCCTCGAAATCAAGGGCGGTAATCGGTGTGTAATACGCACCTTTTTGTGCTTCGAGAACAGTTGCACCTTCGTATCCATCAGCGGAATATTGTCCCCACGTTATTGTTGGAACCATGAACCCCATTTCACGCGCTTTTTTTGTTAATAAACTAAACACTTTGATTTGTTGTCCCCTTTCGACCAAGTAACATAACGGAACCCACGTTGCCTTTGCCATTTCCAGTAAGTTTATGAGTGTACATAACTTTGCTAAAAGTCTGTGTGGTAACAACGTATCCTTAATACAGTATTCAGCGACTTCACGCAACTTTACAGGGTCTTCTTCAACAAAACGCGCAAACATTTCTTTTGCAGGCATATCGATTTTGTTATCACCAAGGTACAGTTTCGAAACGTTATCGAGTTTATACGAATCGAGTTTATACCCTTTCTTAACTTCGTGGAATAAATCGAAAATAAATCGACCGGGCATTGGTAAAATTTTGAGATCGTTATCACCGAGTGCACTCGACGATAACTTTTTATACGTAAGTTCACACGTATGATTCTTAAGTTTGCTCAACTCGTAAAACGATGGATCACATTTTGTAATAACAGCACGTTTAATTATATATTCCAAATCAAAACCGAATATGTTCCAACCCGTGATAATGTCGACATCGTTTTTAATAAGGTACTCCTTGAACGCCATAAGCATTTCGCGTTCCGTTGCGTAACTCTTAATCGTACACCCTTCCAATTTTGGATCTGTATTTTTATAACACAAACACGTCTTATCGTAAGGTGTTTCCGACCCAAAATGTGCCAGTGAAATAGCAATTTGAAAACATGCATCGCCTTCAACGTCCGCATCAGGAAATTTACCAGTGGAACTATTACACTCGATATCCAAAGACGCAACGACAAATGGCGCCGTTTCGGGAATATCAACGGGTTTAAGTGTTTTCCAATCGTTACAGAACAAGTCTATATCTACGTTCGCGAGATATGATCGTACACACGTATCCCCAGAATCCATCCAGCCAGTGGATTGTATACCCGTTCTGTGCATTAACCTCAAAACAGGATCGAGATTAGATTCGTACACTTTCAGTTTTACGGGTTCATCTTGCAAAATACGTTTTAATCTACCATTCACCATACGCCGCGACGCTAAGTTTTTAAATTTTAACTGCATAAACGCAAACATTTCGTTATTTTGAAACCCCCATACGTCTTTACTTTGAACAATATCGTAACCAACTAAACATTCAGGACACGCTTTATCTATTTTTGTATATAAATTACGAACGTCTAAAGACGTCATTTTTTTAGGGAGTTTCACGAAAAAGTAAGGGGTAAAACTTGTTGTGACACATACAGATTTACCTTCGCACGTTTTACCAAAAATACTAACCAAGTGTTCCTCATCAGTATCCTGTGTTTCCCAGGTGAGTACCTGAAAAACAACCATTTTTATCTTACCACGTTAACGCCCGATTTTTTTAATATAGTATAATAGTAAATATGTCAGCTGCTTTGATTGATCTTGTCTCAGTCGGTGCCCAGGATGTCTATATCACGGGTGATCCAGAAGTCTCTTTTTTTAGACAAAACTATAAACGTCACACGAACTTTGCCATCAAACCCGAACGAATGGACTATATCGGTACATTCGGCGCTAATAACGAAGTTGTTATTCCAGTCCGATCTAAAGGTGACCTTTTAAGTTACGTATGGATTGAAGCCACGGATATAAATATGTCACAAGATGTTGCTACAAGTTTGTTTGATTCGAGCACAACACCAACCGAATTTTCTTTGTGGATTGGTGGCCAAGAAGTGACTAAATTAGATTCTCTTTTCGTTGCCGGTGTACACAACGTTCTTTATAACGAATCACAAGCAAAAGCTTCGTGTGCGACAACATCCTATAAAGCGGTAAACCCAGGTTTTAACGCCAGTACAGGAAGTTACGTCATTCCATTCTTTTTCAGTGAAGATTGGACGAAATCTTTGCCACTCGTAGGTCTTCAATACCACGAAGTTGAAATTAGAATCAAATTACACCCCAAATTTACTCAAGGCTCCACACCAAAAGTGTACGGTTCCTACGTCTATCTCGACACACAAGAACGCGAATTCTTCGCAAATACCGAACACGAACTTCTCATTACACAAACACAATACCAACCAATGTCTAAAACAGATACGTCCGTTGATTTAACATATTTTAACCATCCAGTTAAAGCTATACACATTGCGTGCGCCGAAGATCATGGTACAAAATATTCGTTCACGGATGCGTCCATGTACATTAATGGCGTTACACTTTTTGAAAACATGACGTACGAATACCACAATAAAGTCGTACCATCGAGACACTGTTCCATACTTCCAGAAGTACTCAATACTGAACCAGTTACTACATGGCCATTTTGTCTTACCATGAACAAAACTCAACCAACGGGATCCTTAAACTTTTCAAGAATAGATAACGCCAAAATTACAATAAACGGGGGAGTTTCGGGTGATGTTCCAGCCGCACTCAGAGCCTACGCGGTCAACTATAACATTCTCAGGATTAAGAATGGTATGGGTGGTGTCGCATTTGGTAACTAATTTAGTTCGTACCCGATGATCCAAAACCTCTATCACCTCTCTTCGTCTCTTTTAATTCATCAACTTCTTCAATAAGAGGCGTTTCGCATTTTTCTAAAATTAATTGCGCGATTCTATCGCCTTGTTTAATTTCAAAGGATTCACTCCCGTGATTAAACAAGATAACCTTCAATTCACCCGTATAATCCGGATCGATAACACCAGCACCCGTTTGAATCCCGTGTTTTACACTCAATCCCGATCTTGGTGCAATACGTCCGTACACACCTTTAGGAATAGTAGCACAAATACCCGTACTCACGATACCTCTTTCACACGCGTTTATAGTCATATCGTCAATACTATACAAATCGTAACCAACCGAACCAGGGGATGCGCGTGTCGGTAAAGTTGCGTCAAGTGTTAATCGTTTAATTCTAAGTGTTTCCATGTTATATATAGTATAGTATCCATTTCTTTATATCAGGAAAAAAATACTCGTGTATATCAAGAATGGGCGATAAAAGAAAAAGAAATAACTCAGACCCAAACCCATCGTATAAAAAACGTATACTCGAAGCTTTCTATAAATTCGTATCCGAAAACACTCTAAGAAAAATAAGAAAAGCAATACCCGATAAAAAAATAAAAATAGTTTCCGCTTTTTATAAAGAAGAATACGAAAGTGATTTAGAAAAATTAAAAAAAGTTGTGAACGAGGAAAAGATTGGAATTTTAATAGGTGTTTACGATTATAGTGGTCAATCTACCACTATCCCGGAAATTCATAAAAATCATTGTATATCCGTTTTTAAATGGGATAACACGCTTTATTGTTTCGATCCATGGGGTGAAAAATCAAATCGGTTTTCAGATATTATATTTCAAAAATTAAAAAATATGTTAAACTGTTCAGAAATGTTCATCTATAAAGGTCCATATTTACAAAGATATAATACCACGGGTATATGCGTAGGTCTTTCATCTAATTTTCTAATAGCTTTAGCTATTAGACAAAAAAAATTAGGGTACGAGACATCTAAAACCATAAAACAGGCAAGAATAGATATGGGCAGATATAAAACCAACGAAAAACTAAAAAATTTATACAAAAGACGCGTTTTAAACGCAAAAAAGAGGTATTTCAATAAATTCGTATACACGGAAATGACGGCTTATAAAATATCAAACATAGAAAGTAATCTTTCCAAAATAACACACGCGTTAAGCATAAAGAAATAAACTATCTAATAAAAAACATGAGTCTGAAAATTATCATGGGTAACATGTTCTCCGGAAAAACGTCCGAACTCATTCGGCGTTTAAAAAGGTACCGCGTCATAGGTAAACGAATTCTCGTTATAAATTCAAAAAAAGATACGCGCGCCCCCGAAGATGTTTTACGTACTCACGATAATATTCGCTTTGATTGTATAAAAACGAACGATCTTAACGAAATCGATTTTTCAGACGTCGACGTTATAGCCATAGACGAAGCACAGTTTTTTACGGGTCTCAAAACATTCGTTGAAAAAGTTCTCGATTCGGGTAAAACAATTTTACTCGCGGGTCTCGATGGTGATTATAAACAAAGAAAGTTTGGCGAACTCATAGATTGCGTACCTCTCGCCGATAAAGTGTTCAAAATATCAGCAATGTGTATGGAGTGTATGGACGGAACACACGGTCCATTTACAAAACGTATTGTTCAAAATGATGAACTCGAACTTGTCGGTGATCATAACACGTATAAAGCGGTGTGTCGGAAACACCTTTAGATTAAAACCTATTAATGTCTAAAATCAATACAACGCGTTTTCCTTCATCCGTTTTATCGACGCTATGGTACCTCGCGTGATCGAACAGTATATATTCACCCGGTTCGTGTTTGTGGTATTCGAACTCAGTATCGAGAACACTTGTTCCTTCGAGTGTTAAATGGTACCGTAACTGTAAATTACTCTCGGCGCGGTGTGCTGGTATAGACATTGGTCCTTCCATGACTGCAATCATGGCACGATCAATACACGGAATAGATTTTAAAAATGTATCCGTCCTCGGAAAATCCTTTATTTTGTGGTAATAATACTTTTCGTTATACGAAAACCATGGATCACTATCGTGAAAATGGTACTTTTTTACGTTCCTATGTAACGCATCGTATTCGTCTTTAATATCGTAAAAGTGTTTCTGAACACGCCAAAGTCCCCTAAAATCGTCTACCGAATACAGAGGTTTGTGAAAAAACAAATCGACGATCGAGTTTCGTATACCTACCAGAGGTCGTAAAGGTCTCTGGAAATAGAGTCTATCTATAGGATTTTTACAATAATCGTTTAGTAACAGTATACATGGTATCACGAGAAACCACATTTTTTTGTTTACCTATAATAAATGCCAGATTATAAAGGAAAAGAATACTACGCACCAGAACAAAACGATAAAATCGATACTTTGGATAAACGGTTTCTCGGATTAACGAACGTCCAAATTGGTTTGTTCACTTTACCAGCGCTCATTACTCTCACGACACTCATACTTATTCTCATGAACAGAAAAGCCAGGAAAAACCCAGCCGTTTACGTTTCTTTAGCGATCGGTTTAATTCACTTGTATCACCACTATACACTCGTCAGATTACAAAATAAATATGTCCAATAATTATATAAATGCGTGTTCGATTAAGAAAAAGTCCGCGATTGGAAAAAAAATTTAGAGTTACGTTTGAAAATGATAAATCCGTTGATTTTGGGGGTAAAGGGTATACGGATTATACGAAACACAAAGACCCTTTACGAATGCGTTCGTATGTTATACGCCACGGTGGTTTTGTTCCGTATATGGTTCAAAAACAAACTTATCCTAAACTCGTTCATAAAAACATGTTAGACGTTACAAAAAGCGATAAAGAAAACTGGGGTAAATCAGGTTTGTATACCGCGGGGTTCTGGTCGCGTTGGCTCCTTTGGAGTTATCCAACACTCGAAGAAGCTAAAAAGTTCATGTCTAAGAAATTTGGTTTAACTTTTGTCTAATACCGCGTCTTTCGAGATTTGCTTTCAAAGCCGTCATTAAATTTGCACGAGGGTCGCGTTTAACGGGTCGTGGTGGTACTGGTGGTGCTCGTGGTGCTGGCGGTGCTGGTGGAACCAGTGGTGCTGGTGGTACGACTTTCTTTACCGAAACGCGAGGAGCTCTCGAAACACTTGGCTCCATAGTTTTCAATAGTGATTTACACGTTCGTAAAAGTTTTTTCGTATTACGAACCTGTATTTCAAGTGCAGGAGATCGTCTACGTTCTATTTTTGCTTTGAGTTCTTTTTCGGTTAAAGGAACACGTTTACCTTTGATTTTTTTAGTTACGCGAAGACCCAAACGTTTTGCTTCATTCTTAAGAATTTCAATCTTCATTTATATTAGCCAATATAATTTTATTTGTTTACTATAAATGTCGAATTGTGCACCAGGTAATTTGGCTTCAACTCTGTGTTGTTGCTTATGCTGTTTCTTTTTTGTATATAGACCCATATCAATAGTTCCGGTAAAATCTCCACCTTTATTGTTATTACTGTTGTGTGCATGTTGTGCTATGTGTTCACAAACTGTAACAATGGGAAGCTGTGCATACAGAGTTGTTGTTCCAGAAAAGAAAGAAGAAGAAGATTAAAAAAAGTTATCCGTTCTGTATAATTTAGTCTGGAACGAACCCGTTTGTCCTAAAACAGAAACGGATTCGTTACCATAAAGTTCCTGACACCCAATATCGTCCATGCAGTCGCGATCGCCATGGGTCACTGGAAGTGAATACACTTGCTCACCGGGTGTTACTGTATAATAATGGTACCTATCTCGCCTCCCTCTAACTTCTTTACCGAAAAGCGGTAACGTTTCGTCATCTGGACCTACAAGAACACCCATTTGTTGAACATACCCAGGTTTATATTCCTTGATTGGTGGGTTTCTATACTCTTTTTCTACTGGAATCTGTACAGGTACTTCGACTGGTACACCAACAGGAACTTGTTTTTTAACAACAACTGGGTTAAGTATTTGGTATACTATGACAGAAACAAGTATCACAAAAACAATGAGTATCAATTTTTGTCTCGTTTTATTTTTCATTTATATAAACTATTATTATTTTTTATTAAACAAAGGTCTCAAATCAATACGGTCGAGTCTATATTGAACGAGTAACCAAAGACCAAAAAATACAGATTTTAAAAAGTTATTAGCCTCTGTATCGTCCATTTTGTATATGGGACCCATAACTCGCCCAAAAAATGTTTCCTCTTTACTGTTACCAGTCACAGCCATTTCCATTTGTGTTAAAGCACACGTATCGTCGTTTACGGACCAGTGGAAAAATATGAATGGGACGAGTAATGAATAAAACTCGAGGTTTTGTTTATTTTTCATAAATGGAACAACCAACATGGTTATGAAAAACACTAAATGAATGAAGAATATAATGTTCATATCTATTAATATGGACAAAGAAAAGAAACTTCCAAAAATATGGCATCCACAACAGGAGAAAATTTTAAAGTCCTGGGGTGAAGCCGCCGCGTGTTACCGTTACATGCATTACCAATCATACCTCATGTATAAAAAATTGAGCATGAAGTTCACGATACCTCTCATCATACTAAGTACGATAACGGGTACCGCGAACTTTGCCCAAGAAACGTTCCCACCCACAGTTCAACCGTACGTACCTTCGGCAATTGGTGGTTTAAACTTAATCACCGCCATTGCAACGACAATCATGCAGTTTCTCAAAATTAACGAACTCATGGAAGGTCACCGTGTTGCGTCTGTACAATACGGTAAACTCTCGAGAACTATACGTCTCGAACTCACGTTACCTTTGGGTGAAAGAACACAAGACGGTACGAACATGGTTGAGAACTGTAGAAACGAATACGATAGACTCATCGAACAGTCACCAAACGTACCGAAACGAATGATTGACGATTTCGAACGAGAATTTCCCGATGACAACCAGTTCTTCAAACCGGAAATCATGCACATACAACCAATCATGCCTTTCAGAGCTATCGCCGAAAACACGGTCATGACAAAACTCAAGGATGCGGTTGGTGGTGTTGCTAAACGCGAACTCAAGCGTGAACTCGAAGAAATACGAGGGAATGCAGTATCAGCAAAAAAAACCATTAAATCCGATATCGAACGAATAGAGGAACGTAAAAATGAAATATCAGATTTAAAAGAAAAGGGACTCGTGAGTCTGAAAGGTGACCTCATGAAAGAATTGCGTAGACGAACGGAACTCATGGAAGTTATCACAGAATCGCCGAAAGACGATTCACAAGATACGCAACCATCAGAAAAAGAGCAAGGTTAAAGACTGTAATACACATCAAGTAAGGGAAAAGTTTCCTTTTTAAAGGATCTAAAACACGTTTCTGAAGTGTATTATTTTCCATAATAATATCTAAAGCTTGAGTAGCGAGATCACTTTCTCCATTTTCATCGGACATGGACGCTTTCGTTACAATACGTAAACAAAAAAAGAGTGCCAATCTTTCGCTCCACGAGAGAGAAATAGAGGAAATCAAAACTCTATTGGAAAACGGTACCAATGTATTTTTGTGTGGCGCTTCTGGTGTAGGAAAAACGTTTATACTGAATAAAGTTTTCGACGAAACGAATAGTATAGAATTGTATGACGAAGTTTTAACTAAAAAAGAAATATTTTTAAGTACAATTATAAATTCAAACAGGTACACGTATATAGACGATTACGAATCCGATACTATTTATAAAAGCATAATCGAATCCGTATGCGAAGGAAGACACATCACAAAAAAACCGATACTCGTTACTTCAAAAAATGTACACATTTTACCAAACTTTAAAATGATTTTCATACCAAAACGTAAACCCGAAATAATACAAAAACTTGCACCAAACCATCCAAGATCAAAATTAGCTTCCGAAAAGTGCGAAGGAAATATCCAAAACTTTATAAATTATCTCGATTTTAAAGACGAAAAAGATATTTTTAAAACACCCAAAGAAATAATTGAAGATTTTTTTTGTAAACCCGGTACAATAGACATAGAAGAGACCATACACGAACACGGTCATATATGGGGTTCCGTACACGAAAACTATCTCTATTCGGATACACAACACTACGATAAGATAATGAGTAGTTTAGTAAACGCAGACGAATACGATACCGAACTTTATAAAGGTGAATGGGACTTTATGCCGTATTTTGTTTTGTACGCCATGAAACTCCCTAAAATGTATATGGAAAATGTTCTAGATCCGGAAAAAATACGACCAGGAAGTTGTTGGACAAAATACGGAAACCAAAAAATGCGCGAACAAAAAGTAAGAAATATACAAGCACGATCTAACACGAAAATGTCCCACCACGAGTTCATGATACTACGTGAATATGCAAAAAAAGGCGACGTCTCGAAGTTCAAAGAGTATTCATTAACGTCTCAAGATTTCGATGTTATGAACCATCTCGGTATACAAAACAAACTCAAACAACGCGAAGTATCTAAAATTAAAAAAATGATTAAAGAAATTATCACAAAATGAAATATATATGAACATAGAATTCAAAATAACACGCGTCGTTGGTAACGAAATCTTTTATCACGGTGAAATAACCAACGACGATATTCTAGATTTTATAGAGGAGTTTAAGAAACTCGAGATCGCACTTATCAAAAAGAAAGCCGAACTCGTAGGTTACGAACCAACCATACGCGTCCACGTGTGTAGCGAAGGAGGCGATTTGTTCGCGGGTATAAGTGCCATGAACATACTCGAGAAGTCGCGCGTCAAGGTCATTACCATAGCACAAGGTGAGTGTTGTTCGGCCGCCACGTTCTTACTCTTGGGAGGACACGAACGACGTATAGGTAAGAACGCACACGTTCTCATACACCAAATATCGACCTCGGGGTTCTGGGGGAAATACGAGGAAGTTAAGGACGAAATGAAAATGTGTGATAAACTCATGGAAATGGTTTCGAAAACGTACATGGAAAAAACCAAAATACCCGAAAAACAGTTCAATAAACTCATGAAACGCGACGTATACTTAGACCCCGAGGAGTGTATCAAATACGACGTCGTTCACGCGATTGACTAGATCCCGACTCCAAGCCTTTCAGACCCCGAAGGGGTCTGGGTATAGGGGTCGTATCACTTTGAGCCCTTAACTTCAGACCTAAAGGTCTGGGGTTTTCCCTTTTACAGATCCCTTCGGGATCTGGTGTCTATATACCTCTTATACAAACCTATTATCGTTGCTATGATTAAAAATATACACAAAGTGTTCGCATTTATGGGAATAACTTGACTTTCTGGAGGTTTAAGTCTTTCCATACGACTATAGTCAACTACCGGTGGCACCGCCATCTACAGTATTTACTTACTATACTCGTATGAAAATTAATTTAGAGATTTTAAGCGCAAATTTACAAATAAAAATAATAATGAAAAGAGTTGCTATTGATATCGACGAAGTTCTCGTCTCGTTCGTACGACCCATGGCAAAGTTCCGTGGGTACAAGTTTCCCGCCACTAAAAGGTACCCTTACGTCTATAAAGATATGTTTAACATTACCGAAACCGAATCGCGTAACATGGTCCACGATTTTTACGAATCCGAAGCGTTTGCAAAACTTAAACCGATCCCGGGCGTGTGTAAACAAATGGGGTATTTACGCAAACACGCCGATAAAATGTATATCGTCACGGGTCGCCAAAGTTACGCGCGTACACAAACCGAACAATGGCTCGAGTACTGGTTCCCCAATACGTTCGACGATCTTATCATGACCAATAGTTATACGGATCACGAAATTGAGAAACACGAAATCTGTCGAAGTCTTGCCTTAGACTCGATCATCGACGACAGTTTCGACGTGTGTACCAAATGTAACCGTATCGGTATCGATGCGTATAACATTGTCGGGTACGGTAAAATACGGTACCCGTGGGCCATTGAATCGAGTATGCAGAGAGCTTGGGATTAAGATGCGTACCGAATTAAAATTATACCGGAGCCGCCGTTGCCTCCGAGTTGATCTGTTGTATCACCATCATATCCAGCTCCACCACCACCACCTCCTGTATGTTTTTGGGCGTCGTCGGCTTTTGTAGAAGGCAGCGTACCCGAAGTACCACCACCTTGTGACGCGGTTCCAGCAGTCGTCGCTAAACTCCCATGACCACCGCCACCACCTCCAGACGCAAACCATCCATAATCACCATAAGTGGTACCGAATACACTGATATAATCACCGACTCCCATTCCACCGTTCCCTCCTGTAAATTCAGTACTATTTCCACCGACACTACCCGCTCCACCTCCACCCGACCCCCATCCATTAGAATCACTAGGAGAGTTACCACCGTCATGACCCTGTCTCGGTGGTCCAGCTACACCCGACCCCCCATCATGTCCACCTGAATTTCTAGTTCCGCCACCCCCAGAACCTCCATCTGTTCCAGTGTAACTGTCACCCCCTCCTCCACCACCCCCCACAACAGTCGTTAGACCTGTAAACGCACTATCCGAACCTTTATTTCCAACTTCAAGAGTATCATTATCATTACCTATACCACCCAAACCCCCATTACCAACGACAACAGTCTTGGATCCCACGAGAGTCTCAGACTCATAAAACAATAAACCACCCGCACCACCGCCACCGGCTTGAACACCACCACCCCCACCACCACCCGCGACCATCAACACATCCGCCGTAATTGCTGTAACCGGTGTCCACGTGTATTGTGTATTGGACGTGGTATTGGAGGTGACCGTTAGTGTTCCCCATGAATACGTACCATCCGGGGTGTCCGCGTAAACAAACCCATCTGCAGCCGCCGCCTCTTTGGTGGCGTACGCACTATTATAATCAGTTGCAACGAAACCAGCGTAGTGGAACGCGATAATGGTAGTAACCAAAAACGGTTTCGCATAGTTCCAAAACTTAAAGTTTTTCACGTACCCGTCGAACTCTTTACCGAGAATGAATTCTTTTACACCCGACGCGATCGTCGGGGTCGTTTGTGTTATTAAGGAACCGTTCACGTATAAA
>Ga0181574_10000637_pt1 | contig 32806 bp, 20 predicted proteins | sample 101ome_24_FD_145600 | JGI IMG/M metagenome (GOLD analysis project Ga0181574, IMG submission 145600) | Coastal salt marsh microbial communities from the Groves Creek Marsh, Skidaway Island, Georgia - 101410AT metaG (spades assembly) | ecosystem: Environmental > Aquatic > Marine > Intertidal zone... | reverse complement strand
CTTCATGTAAACCTTTATTTGCATTTAGTTTAGTAGGTGGATTATTAAAGTCCATAAATGCAACGTTGCTATAAGGTTTGTATCTAGTGCTATATGTACATGCTATAATATCTTTTTTGTGTGCATAAAGTTTTTTAAAGATTGTAACTGGAATATACATGTCACTGTCAAGCCAAAGTATATAGTCCGCATTTGCCTCAAGTGCTTCGTTTACTAGTTGTGTTCTGCTGTTTGAAATTACGCTACCTAAAACAAAATGCAAACTATAATCTATATTTTGCTTTGTTAAGTAGGCAGTGATGTTTGCTAGAGATTGTGCAAATACAGTATGCACAGTATCTCTAGCAGGAATGCAAAGAGCAATTTTCATTTACTTAAAGTGTTTGTGGCATAGATTCTTGTGCAAATTCTTTTTCTGCTTCAACTGTTGCATCATTGATTGAACGTGCTGTTGCAGTGCAGATTTTTACTGCTTCGTTAAAATCTTCTGCTGGTAATGCACTAGCACCTAACATGTGTTCGGGTTGTACTTTACCAATAGTGATTAAATCTGCTCCCATTTTACGTCCAAAAATTTGGATCCAATGGTAACGATCGTCGTCTTCTGGAATGTCCAGTTCGTCAATGGCTTTGTTTGCTTCAATCTCTGTCTGTGCTTCTAGTTCAATTGTTGCAAGCACAGCACGTTTACGAGCTTTGGTAAATTCTTGTGCTAAGTCTACATTCAAGACTTCGTATAATGTTTTCATGTATTGCTCCTGATTATGTTGCTGGTGTATAGTATCCACCAAAAGAATCACTAAGAGAAATCTGTCCTGATGATATACCAATAAATGCTCCAAGCGTTGCACGTAACAAAATAGGAGTAGTACTACTACCAAAATAGTTTCGTACTTGACTCATTGTAATTGTGCTGCCTGTTGCTGGTAATGCCATACTTATTTCCTAGTTTATCGTTATACTAACATAATATATACCACAGGTCAACTGCTTTTTAACTCATTAATGGTATTTTTTAATTCATCTATTTGTTGCTGTTGTTCTTTAATAGCTTCGATAAGCAATGGTACAAGTTTTTCATACTTCACTGTAAGATACTGAGGATCACGTGGAGAAGGTGCAACAACTTCTGGCAAAACTTTTTCAACTTCTTGGGCACTCACTCCTACTTGAGTGTCTTCATTATTATATCCTAAACTTTTTGCAACTTCGTTTTCTGTATATAGATATCCGTTTAGACTTTTAACTTTGTCAAGTGCATTTGATATAGTTCCTTTAAAAGTTTTTAAACGTTCATCTGAATAATATGCTGTAACTTCGCCTGTGGCAGTAAAGTTGCCAGTGATTTGCATTTTTGCAGCGCCATTGTCACTTGTGCTACCTATAATAACGTTACCTCCAAATGGTGCTAATTTTAACAAACCGTTGTCTTCAACTTCAATGCTTGGAACACCTGATACATCGTTAACACTGAAGATAGTGCCTGTTAAACTAGGAGTAATACTGAACAGTTGTCCAGCAGCACTTTCCCAACTTAAACTGTTGTCGTCTAGTACGTTTTGTGTTATAGGATCGTTATCAAATCCTGTGAACACAATGCTAGGTAAACCACCTGCATTTCTTTGTGGTGTAATTACAATATTTTTATCACTGTTTGCCATTTGCGTTTCCTAATATCTATGTGTATTTATCTGCCGTGCCAGCTTCTAGTACTTTCCCATACTTGGTTGATTTCTGTATTTGTTAGTTCTCTATCCCACACTAAACATTGACTCATTGATCCGCCTTCTACTGCGCCTGCATATCCAGTACCCATGCGTAATTCGCCAGCTTGAGCTGGAGGATCTGTGCTTCGTGCTGTGTAATTTTGTACGTAATTAGCACCGTCTATACTGTAATATCCTGCACGATTAGTACCGCTAATTTTTGCAGTGGTCATTTTTATACTAACCATTTTCCAATCTCCATTAGTACCTATACTTGCAGTACTACCATAATCATAGTTGCCCGGTCTACTGTACCAACTGATAGTTTCACCAGTTTCCCATGTACAAGCAATTTCTTGTCTATAGCTGTTGTTATTTGTTCCATTTTTTTCAAAAATTGTATCACGTTCTGTCATGTCAAAACTTTTTAACCACATAACAAGTGTAGTACCGCCAGCCATGTCAACTTTTGTTCCAGCTGCTTCACTACATCTAAAATAAACACTACCATTAAAATTTGGGCAATTAAAGTTAGTTCCAAGATTTGGTAAATTTGTTGTTGAACTAAAACTGTTTATTTGATCAATTCTCAAACCTTGACCAGCATCATAAAAATTGTTCCAATTACCGTTACGTGCATATTCTTGAGGAAAGTTTGCCCAAAACTTTACATCGTCAAATACACTTGCTATACTAGGTTTTCCGTATCGCATTCCCATTATATTAGTTCCATCTTCTAACAGTTACATAAGTACCTGCATAAGTGCAACATACAAGATAATGATAACCTGTGCTAGGATCGTATGCATAATCTAATCCGTTTAAAGCATTAGAAACAGTGCCCATTCTAAAACTACCTACCCTTGTGCCAGTGCTGAGATCAAACGGAGTACTACACTCTATTACGTTGACACAATTGGAATTATTTATAGCAAATGCATATCCAGCAAATACATATTTTCCCGAATAACTCCATGCTACTCCTTGATAAAATGTGTTGTTAGTGCCGCCAGTGAAATTAGCTATTTGTTGTGAATTTGTAAAATCATAAGGACTTTCACATCTTATTTGATATAAATTTTGTGTCGAACTTTGGTTACAAGCAAATAAAAAATTAAGTCCGTCAATACTCCAATCGCCTGCAAGTAACGCATTACCGGTATCACCGCCGATAGATGTTCTTGACACAGTAGTATTGGTTGCAGTGCCATTTGGTGTATTGTATCTATTTTCAAAATCTGTAAAGGTAGTGTTAGTTCTAAAAGTAGCAGCATGTAATTTATTGCCATTATCGCACCAATCTACATAAGCATTAGAAGTGTTTAATACTTTATTGTTTTCGGTTCTATTAGCAGTTGAAAAATTCCATGGAGTATTTTCATAGTGTCCAATAGTTAGGTCAGCAGCTGAGAAATCTACTACGCAAACATGTTTACCATCGTGTGAAACAGTAATATCATTTAAATTACCATCAAGATTTCCGCTTGTTCCTCCAATTACTCCTGAAAAAACAAAGTCTTCTGTTGCCCAATTATCTTCTCCTGCTGCGTAATTGGTTGTGTCGTCTAATTGCGGTCTTCCGCCAAAATGCATTCCCATTATAAGTTATACCTTTCTCGTTTTACAGAAAAGTTTGTAGATATTTCTTCTGCCTGTAGGGCTCTATCATACAAACTACAAGAATAAAATTTCATACCAGTTGCTTGATTTGCATCAAAACTGCCTTTAACACTGTCTTGTTCTTGATTTAATATCCATCCTTGTGTTGTTTTTATATCGTTAGCCTGTGTCCATGTTCCAACATAGCTTCCGTTTTTATAATATTCCTGACTAGTGCCGCTATGACGTATAGTAAAAATCATTACTTCATCAGGTGAAAAACTAACATTTGATCCGCCTGTGCGAGTTTCGTTCCAAGCAAAAAAAGTAGTTTGTTTTTGGATGATGTGAACATTGTTGTTAGCCGAACTTGCCATACTATGAAAATAATTTGTACCACTTTGATTATCAATACTGAAAACAGTTTCTATAGTCCATTCATAGCTATTTGTTAAACTTTGCAAAGCTGATTCAGGAAATGTTATATATGAGCTAGTTTGTCCTCCAGCAAATGCCAATCTGCCGCCAAAGTCGCTTGTATAATTTATAGTTCCACTCAGCGTTGCATTTCGATTACCTACAATATCATAAACTGTAGTACCACTGCCTGGATATGAGCCGTTGTTACCTATGTCAACTGCCCAAATCAAAGCATTAGTTACTACTTTTGGATTTCCAAATTTGATTGCCATTACTTATCAAATCTCCCTTTGTCATATCTATATTGATTTTCTACTTCGTCGGCAGTTAACGCTCTATTATAAATATTACACTTTGCAAGTTTACCATCATATTGATAGCTACCAGCGCCTCCATAACGACCAATCCATACTCCATTAGGGTCAACAGCAACAGTAGCACTAACACTTTTACTGCTTACCTGTACACCATCAATATATGTTATTTTTGTCGATCCGTTATAAGTGGCTACCACATGGTACCATGTACTTGTATTCATATAAGTAGCTGTGGTAGTGTACAAACTATCTAAAGTTCCGTTGGTAAATTTTGTTCTATGCACAATATTATTTCCTTCTTGAAACAAACTATATTGTGTGTTAACGTTTCCTTTTTCAAACCAAAAACCATTTTGATTCAAGTTATCTGTCTTTACCCAAACTTCTATAGTATAATTCTGATTATCTAATTGTGTATTTGCACCTGCCATAACCCAATAATCTGTACCTGCTTGAAAGTTCCAACTTCCGCCGCCATCTGCATGTTCTAATGGTCTGCCGTTATCGCTAGACGCTCCAAAAAAGTTTCCAGTAACCATATCAAACATTCTAGTCAAATCATTTTGTAATCTATAACTATATGTTCCGCCTCTTCCGCCTACACTTGTATCAATATCGTTAGCTCCTAAACTAGTTCCAACTGTTAATCTTGGATTTCTATAGTATATTGTGCCGCTACTAGCTAGATAACTGCTACTACATGCACCAGGATATAATAACGGACGTATAAGTCCTACTCCGCTGTTATTACCACCAAACGATATTGTTTGCCACTTTCCCTTTATACTATTAGTAGCAGCACTGCCTCCTACACGTCTTTCTAAATTTGCTAGATAGTTTACTGTTGGAAAGTTATTAGCATCTTCGGTTACATAGTAATCAAATGCAAATGTATAGTTTCCGTCTCCTATATTTACATCCCAACCTTTATAGTGACACCCTGTACCACCTAAGTTATATCCGTAAACTATGTCTGTGCCTGTAACTTTGTAATTTCCTACAATGTCTCCAATAGGAACACGGAAAAAATTGCCTGTTCCGTCAACACCCATGTTACCGCTGGTTTGTGTTAATCCAGGTTCTCCCCAAGTTGGACACAAATATAAATTTCTACTTTGGCAACGATCGTTGGCAGCATCAACACTCATTACAAGTGCATCAGCACCTCCTGGTGTACGTCTTCCTAAATTAGCAGCCATTACAATCCAACTCTTCCTTTTAAACTAGCATATACAGTTTTTATTTCTGCATCATTTAACACTCTATTGTATACTGCTAGATAATTTAAATCTCCATTTGTCCATTCACTGTTTCCTGGATCGTAATGAAATAAACTTAGTCCATTAGGTCCTGCACTTCCTCCTGTGCTATTATTAATAACTTTCGATCCATTTACCCAAAAACTGTATTGATCACTACCTATGTTACCTGTGGCTACATATATTCTCCAATTGGTATCAGTGCCCCCGGCATCAACACTACTTACCCATCCTGCTGCATAATGATTTTCTGTTGTATCACTCCAGTGTCCTAACAACCAATTATTACTAGTAGCAGATATTATTCTTCCTTTTGGACTTCCTCCTGGTGCATATCTAGTTATTGCTACAACAGTATAGTCTTGACTACTATAATTAAATTGCGAAAACATTACCCCTGCGGCACCTACATCTGATCCGCTGTATCTAATATATTCTACACCGTTTTCTTCTCCATAACTAAGATTTTGTGCGGCAGTGTGAGATCTTACTCCCATATGCCCGTCTGTACCGACTAAGTTTTTTAAACTTACTTTAGCATTTGTACACAATTGTCCAATTGTTGGTTCAGTACCATCGCATTTATCTAATCTCGGATATGCAAAAGTTAATCCACTTGATGTATTAGTTGTATAATAATGATATGTTCTATGCAGTGCTTGGGTTGTACTGCTTGCCCATCTTACATCTTGATCGCCACAGTTACCGTAACTTTTATCTGGTATTTTTTCTAAGAATCTCGAGTTAAGGTCTCCGTTAAGTGAAGTGTTTGATTTTAATTCATACCATCCGCTGTCTGGATGTCTGCCGCCAGTGTACCCTTCATAAAAACAATGTCCTACAACAAGATACCAAACGTTAAATGTTAAACTTGACTGGCTAGGATATGTAAAATACGGATTGTTTTGACTTGCACCATTATCGTTTCTAATTGGTGCTGGGTTTAGTCCTAGATAAAAAGTTCCACCTGTGGCACTGGTGTGTCTTTTAACCCATACAGTCCAACGATATGTGTAATTTCTGTCAATCGAATAGTAACTACTATTCCATCCTCCATCAGCGCCACTAGTGGAGTCAGGAGTAGTAATCCACTCACTTTCTATAGGAGCAATCTGTCTTGGGTTAAACGGAGTTGCGTTACCTACGTCATTTTCTGCTCCGTTGTTCCAAAATCTATTTTGTTCACTTGCACTACCGTTTGCATTATAACCGGTGGTATTTCCTGTACCGCTACTCCATGTTAACCAACTAGGTAGTATGTTTGATCTGTTGTGTTTCCACGGATTGCCGTCAACACTACTAGCATCAAACAAATGAGTCAATCCGTTTATTATTGTTTTTGCTCCATTGTGTGCGCCCATTACATATCCCTCACTTTATTCATGATACATACACTCCACAATATTGATTATTTTTAGCATATCCGTAAAATTTTTCAATAGTATCGTCTTCATCAGAATCAAATGTTGCTAAATGATTGTTGTACATGTTAAGATCAGTATCATCTGATATTTGATAAACATTTTCAAAAGCGTACATATCGCTAAAATCAGTAAACGTCCATTTAGCGTGTTTGTTATGGGTTTCAGTTGAACTTAATCTTGTATCATTTTTACTACTCACATACTGATATACTGTAACTTTATCTAAATACTCACGTTGTCCGAGATATTTCCAAAAGTTTAATCCTACCCAGACATTGTAATCTTTTAAATTACCAAGTGTATTAAAATTTGTTACTGCTGTATTTTTTTCACCTGATTTAATGTTTACTTTTTCGATTGCGTCATTCCAGCGTAATAATTCCATACCATTTGTATTATTTTTGTTTGCTAGTACAAGTGCCCAGTTTCTGTTAGATTCGAAGTCACATTCAATCCATGTGTGACAAAAACCAACGGGTGTTCTAATACTGTACCACCCGCTGGTTGTTATGTCTTCAATGTCAACATGACCCGGAGGATTCGGTCTTCCTATTACAGAATATCCTGCACAAAACTGTCTACCGTATGTGGTTGCCATTGGCTATTACTCCTCATACTCCGTATCCCATCTGTCAACATCTTTACGCTCACCGTACACAGTGTAGAAGCAGTTGATTGGTGCATCGCTGCCAACAATAACAGTGTTGTCAACAATATCTTCAACCCAAATATCTTGTTTACCACCTATTGCTGTCAAGTTAACAGTAATAGTATCTTCATGTACAAGACCAGTCCAATAATCAGGTAACTCAATTACATTTGTATCTTTCAGTCTGCCACGTACATATACACCATCTTCTGGACCTTCGAGTGTACCGTGACGTAACTTCATGCCATCTTTGGTTGGGTGATCGATTACAAAGCTCTTGCTTACAGCAGCAAAAGTACCGTTAACTTCTAACATATAGTTAGTACCTGGGCTAGTAGTATCACCTTCTCCAAAGCCAATTCTAGCTGCTTTTGCAACAGTTAGCTCACCATCTGTGGTAAGTGCCATAGCACCTTGAGAATCAGCGTGAGACGAATCACCCCACCAGAAGCCTCTATCATTGGTATTACTCATTTGGAAACTCATAGCATAATCGTTTAGACCGCCATATGTGTATCCTGATTTCATACCAATTGTGTATGTGCCGCTGCTCCAAACACGGATCTTATCACGTGTCTGTGAACCGTTACCGTCTATCAAACCAATGTTATAACGTGTGCTTGCACTAAACAGATCTGGGAATGTACCAGCGTTTAGGTTACTTGCATTTCGGTAGAATGCACTGCTTTCTCCATCTAGCAAGTCTGCATCTAGTCCGCTACCAGAACCGTCGTTACCGCTGGTCCAAACAGTGTATTCTGTGCCATCTGCATTGTGCTTCAAGCCATTTACACCACCTAACAAGTCAATGTAGTCGTCGTGTACATCGTTGTAGATACGCACTCTGTTACCACTGTCAACAAACTGCATGTAAGCTCTACGTGTGCCTGCTTGATACCAACTGATATATGGATTACCTGTTGCACTAGTATCTGCTAAACGAATCATTTCGTCGCCTGCATGACTCATTGTTAGTAGGCCGGTCATTGTATCAGCTTGATCACTGCGTACAAATTGAGTGCTGTTTATACCATCTAGTAAATCTGCATCAACATTTGTAAGTCCACTACCATTACCAGTAAATGTACTTGTACCAATGTTGATGTTACCAAATGTTGTAGTAATTTCACCTGCATCTAGTACACCAGTACCTGTTAAGTTACCATATGTTCCGTCAATACGTGCGTTAGGCACTGTACCACTACTCAAGTTACTTGCATTAAGTTGTGTAAGTGCGCTTCCTGTACCGTTAAAGCTACCGCCGTAAATAGCACCCTGTACACCAAGTCCACCATTTATTCTAACTGCACCAGTAGTTGTACTTGATGCTGCACTTGTATTGGTAAATGTTTTAACACCTGCCATACTTTGGTTACCACCAAGTCTACCACCTGCTACTGTACCACTGCTCAAGTTGCTTGCATTTAGACTGCTTAGTCCACTACCATTACCAGTAAATGTGCTTGTACCAATGTTAATGCTACCAAAGCCGTCAGTTATGCTACCGCTATTTAATGCACCGGTTCCTGTGATACTTGCTTGGTGTTGTGTAATACTCGAAGCAGCAATAGCAGCATCTGGAATAACACTGTTGTTGACTGATGTTATACTAGAAGCATTTACATTTGTTAATCCTGCACCGCTACCAGTAAAGATACTTGTACCAATATTGATGTTTCCAAATCCAGTGTTAATACTACCACTGTTTAGTACACCAGTACCAGTGATATCACCTTGGTGTTGTGTTACGTTACCACTGCTAATACGTGCATTTGCAAATGTACCACTTGTAATTTGGCTTGCAGCAATGTCACCCCAGAAGTTGTCAGCAACAACATCTTTAGCAACACGTATACCACCTGTTAGTTTTACACTTGCTGGGTCATCAGCAAATGTTTCAGTTCTATCAGCATTTGTAGCATCAGTAAATGTTACAAAACTGTTAGCTGCTAGTGTTGTAAATGCACCTGTGCTTGGAGTGACGTTACCAATCGGTGTGTTGTTGATTGCCGGTACTGTAAACGTTCCATCAACATTTAGGTTGCCGTCAACGTCAACATTGTGTCTAAATCTAGTTGTACCAGTTGTTTCGCCAACAACAATACTGGTTGCTGCTTGACCAAATGCAATAGTAGTTGCATTGTCTTTTATTAGGTTAAATGTACCAGTTTCGTCAGTGTCAATTGTTGTACCATTAACATTTAGATTACCGTTAAGTGTGGTTGTAGCATTCCTGATTGTTGCTGTGCCTGTTGCAGCACCGATAGTTATGCCAGTACCAGCGCCGGCAATATTGACAGTTGTGGCTGTAGTATTTACTAGGTTAAATGTACTACTATTTGTAGTAATATCGCCGCCATCTACATTAACATCACCATCTACATCCAAGTTATTGTTGATACTTGTTGTACCTGTTGCAGCACCAATATCAATTGCTGTTGCAGCACCACCAAAGTTAATTGTTGTTGCTGTGGTATCAAACAGTGCCATTGTTGCACTTGCAGCATTAAGTCCTGTTGTAATAGTCGGGCTTGTACCAAATACTAGAGCACCACTACCAGTTTCGTCGCTTATCACTCCTGCAAGTTGCGCACTTGTAGTAGCAGCAAATTGACTTAGATTTCCTCTATTAGCAAGTGTACCACTTGTTGGAAGTGTTAATGCTGTATTACCTGTAGTTGTAAGTGAAAGTGTGTGTGCTCCACTGTGTGTGAAGTTACCGCCTAGTGTAATAGTTTTTGTACCGTTGTTTACACCTGTACCACCGTAAGTTGGGCTAATAATAGTACCTTGCCATACACCTGTGCCAATTGTACCAACACCTGTTAAACTTGAGTTAACAACTGCACCACCGAGTGTTGTAGAACTTAAAACACTTGCTCCGTTGATACGATACGCTTTACCACTTGCAAGTTCAAAGTTTTCACTACTTGTCCAACTATCGGTTGCATTGACCCAATTTATAGTTTTATCTGTAGCACCTTTTAGTGTAATACCGCCTCCGTCTGCTGTTGCATCGCTTGGTGTTGTTACATTACCAAGCTCAATATTTTTGTCTTCAACTGCTAATGTTGCTGTATCAATTGTAGTTGTAGTACCGTTTACTGTTAAATCACCTGTAACAACCAAGTTACCTGCAATATCAGTGTTACCTGTTGTAAATGCAACATTAAATTTGTTAAGACCGTCGCCAAACGCTAGATCACCTGTTGCACCAATTTGCATACGCTGAGTGCCTGCTGTGTAGAAATCTAATTGATCGTTATCAGTTCCTGCACTGGATTCAGCTTCGATTTTAGTATCTTGGTCAACGTCTTTAACACCGCCTAAGCTACCCCAGTTTGCTCCGTCATAGCCTTCAAATGTACTATCAGTTGTGTTATAACGTATTTGACCTTGTGCTTCACCTGTTGCTACACCAGCTTCACCCGGACGTTGGGCTGATGTTCCAACTGGTACTTTTAATCCTGCTGTGCCTGTTAAGTTTACATAACCTGGAATAATTACATCACCGTCGGTGTTGATTGTCATTCTTGTTGTATATGTTTGCTCAATATCGCCTGCCGTACCAGTATCACCTGTTTGAATAATTACACTGCCGCCTGTTGCACTACCGGTACTTAAACCGCCTGCAAGTGTTAAATCGCCGCCTGCGATATTATTACCAATACCGCTTTCGCCTTTGATTACAGCATCAACTGGAGATGCACTTGCTTCTGCGCTACCCAGTATAACATTTCTGTTTCTCAACAATAGTGTATTATCTCTAACAATTGTACCGTTTTGTGTTATAGCTGGATCTGCACTAACGTTTGCATCAACTCTTACTGTAAATGATGTTGCAGTTTCACTTGCACCTAGAACTGGCCACGTACCATCAACATTTGTAATGCCGCTGCCGTTTATAGTTACAGTGTCGCCTGCACGGATACCTAATGTTAAAGGAGTAGTTGTGAAAGTAATATTTGTACTTGTAAGTATACTACCAGTTAAATCATTGCTTATGAACACTTCGCCTGCATCGGTAACACCTGTAACAGTTGTATTAGCTGGAATGTTTCCGCTACCTGTTACTAGCATACCAAACAAAATGTTTGATGTATCAGCAAATAGAATTACATTTTCGCCATTTGCACTTGCCGCATTTGTTTGTCTTGCTATACTGTTTAGATTGACAGTAACATCCTGGCTAGTTGCTGCTTCATAACTAATAACATTTGCACTAATATCTCTACCAGTGCTCGAAGCACCTATTTTAACATTTTCAGCGGCGCCGCCTATTTCAAGAGAAGTAACATTTGTATTGTACACTTGTCCAAGACCTGTGCTGCTAGATGTTAAGTTTGCACTTCCAACGTCCAAGCCTTCTGCAAGATCAAGTGCTGTACCCCATTCTGGAGTTGTTCCATTAGATTTTAAGAAACTATTGTTTCTACCTATTTCTAATCTATTTAAACTACCTGCTGATTGTGCATAAAGTATATCGCCTACTGCGTATGTACTAATGTTAGTACCGCCTCTGTTTACCGGAACTAAACTGGTTAAGTTTGCTGGGTTGAGGAAATATGCACTATCTAAACTATCAAGTGTACCAGCATCAACGACACCGTCTTTAATAAACACTTCGCCTGATCCGTTTGTGTTAACATCAAATTGTTGTTGTATAAATCTTGCAACACCTAACGTTGAGAAAGTTCCAAGTGGATCATAATCAACATTGCTAATACCAATGTTTACAGGATCTCCATAGAATTCTCCGCCTAAACTAGAACCTGTAAGTGTAATCGGGTTGTCAGTTGTGTTTGCTTTTTTCAAACTTTGTACAACAGTCTGATAGCTACTATCACCTCTTAAGAATGTATCAGTGTTGGCAACACCAGAACTTGCAAGTCTACTAGGACTAATCGTACCTGAAATAATATTTGTAGCATCGATATTAGTAACTGCTAGTGTGTTCCAGTTTGCTTTTATTCTACTAGAAGTGTTTATCACTGCTGATACTTGAACATTGTTTGGTATAATTTCTGCACTACCTACACCTGCTCCGTCAATATCTTTAGCATTTGTTACTAGTCCATTTATACTTGCTAGTGCATCAGATCTAAGTTCGTGTATTGTAAAACTATTATCAGTAACACTGCCTACAAAGAATCTACTACCAGTTGCTATAGGATCTCCGGCAACACTGAATAGCTCGTTAGCAGTAGATCCATCACTTAATGTTTCAATTCTAATAGCATCGCCAGTTGTCAAACCATGTGCTAATACTGTTAAACTATTGTCAACTTGGTTTACCACTCTACGTGTAATATTATGGTTGTTGTTTGCAGGAGTAGTTAAAAATTCTACTTGATTTAACAAACTAAAATCTTCATACAACTCTACAGTGCTATTGTCAATTCTTTTTGTATAATAAACTTGACCGTTTATTAATCCACCTATAGCAACATTTCCTAATGTGTTATAAACAACAGGGTCTCCATTGCCAAACACGTGATTTGCTATGGTAATTCTGTATGTAGTATAGTCAACAGCACCGCCACCACCAGTTGTACCTGCAAGGAAGTTTTTAGATTCTTCGTCATCTAAGTTAATAAATTTAGCATTTTGTACTGCTGAATTATCTTCAACAAAGTCAATACTTGTTGCACTAGCGACAAATAATTCACCACCTAGAATATTTACATATGCACGTTTTTCTATAGAAGAAACGTCAATTTCAAAGCCACTACCTGTTCCGCCTATTGAACTTGCAAGTGTCGATAATGTATCTCCAACAGCGTATCCAGTACCACCTGTTTTGATATCAACGTCAGTAACTTGTCCTGCTGTGACAGTAATATCAGCTGTTGCTCCAGAACCAGAACCTGATACATTTGTTAGTGCAACATTTTCGTAAACTAACGTTCCGCCTGTAGGAGTATACAAACTACCGCCGGTAATGTTACCATTGTCTACGTTTGTTAAAACACCATAACGAACTTCGCTTACAGCACCTTGAGCATTACCATCAGCACTTGTTACAATAGTTCTAGCAGTACCGCTATCTCCTGTGCTCGATACATCGCTACCTGTATTTGCAATTGTAAATGTAGTCGACGAAGGAACACTTAATATTTTACCATTAACTGTAAATGTTGTATCTCCTTCGACAACAACTTGAACATTATTATCTATTTGGAAATTATGAGCACCACTAGTAGTAATTGTAGCAACATTACTACTTCTTGCAATGTTAGTAATAGTTTGACTTGTAAATGTGTAATCGTCATCTGGATCAAGCACAAGGTATTGACTTGAAATACTTGAACGTAAAAAGAAGTTGTCAATAATATCGGAACTACTTCCTTTTGAATCAACGGTTAAACCAGAGTCAACACCGTTGATATAAATTGTACCGGCACTTACTTCCCAAGGATCAGCAGTACTATCTGCTGTTTCATCCCAACGCTCTCCTTGCGAAGCAACTAGAATATTACCACTATTATCGTAACTACCTTTTGCATATGCAATAGCTCCCTCAACTCCTGGTTGGGTAATCACATCGCCGTCGTTGGCTGTTATATTACCACTAAGTGTAAGTTCAACTTGCTGATAGTTTTCAGTAGCAATGTCACCAGCTTTTAGATCAGCTGCTGGAATATTATCTACTTGTTCTAGTCTAGACAGATAACCATTTGTGTTTGTGTTTGTAAACTGACGTGTAGCAGGAATCAAGTCTGCATTCAACTGACCGTTTGTGTTCAACTGAACAATAGCACCCGGAACAGCCGCAGTAGACACAGTTTTGTCAACAAAGCCACCTAGCCTGTTACTAATAAAACTTCTTACTGCTAACTGTGTAGAAAGTCTAGCATCACTAGGACCGCCGATTTCATCGTCACCCAAGTTAACACTGGTTGAAATTTCTTCAATAGCAACATCTGACAAGCTCAGTCTCAATGCGTCAAGTTCGTCCACCTGCACTTTGTTTCTAAATGTAATGTTACCAGTTCTGTTGAACGCTGTAATAAAGTCACCAACCTTAAAGTCACCAAGTTCGTTTGTACCTGATGAGTAGCAACGACCTGGTAATTCTTCAAACTGTTCATATTCTTCTCTTGTGTTACCACCGTTTTGTGGAAGTGCATTATAGTCTGTACCAGAACCTGCATATTCCCAAGTGTGTGCAGATGAGTTAACAACCGATGGTCGGTGGAACCATACTGATTTTTCTGGTAAGTTACTTAGGTTTGTTAGACTACTTGTACCGTCTGTAGCAGTAACGGTAAATGTAGCAGTACCTAAATCTCTAACTGCACTAACTTCGTTTACACCAATACTTGTGTTAGGTGAACCAGCATGATCGCTGGTAATTGTACTAGTTGCATCAAATTGAATACGTAACGTGCTTGATCCAACTGTAACTTGTTCTACACTAACAATAAGTTTTCTTTCTATAGGTGTCCAACTGTGTACAATAGCAGCATTATTGTTTACTCCTGTTGTACCTGTAATCTGTCTACCTGGAACAAATTCGTAACTTTCAGACCCTGATTCAAGTATTAACTGTTGATAAGTTGTATGACTGCTTAAAATTTCTTCTACAAAAAACTCTATAATATTTGATAAGAATTTATGCGTTCCGCTATTATTAAAGCCGGTAAACAATACAACATCGAATTCCAAACTATCATCAAATGCTAAAGTAAATTCATTCTCATCGATTAGTTTGATGTAGTATGTTTGTTCTGGATCTAAACCGCCAATTGGTGTGTTTCCGTCTGGATCGTATATAACTTTTTGTCCATTTGTGTATCCATGTCCTGTGATTGTAAAGATACTTGTGCCAGCATTAACATCTGCACTTGCATCAAAAGTTTGCTCAGTTGGTGCTGGTTTATATGAGTTTGTTACATCACCTTCTGAACTAACCTCAGTGTATGACGGAATATCGCCAGGATCTCTAATTGCTTCTTTTACAATTTCAAATCTTGAATCTACAAAGTCTTCGATTGCTAGTGTAACACCTGTTAGTCCACTTATTGCTGTGTTTGCTAACTCACTTGCTTTTTCAACAGCAGCAATAGTTTGACGTTCTTGTCCACTAATTTGACTTCTAGTACTATCTGCTAAGTTGTTGGTATAGTAAGACAAGCCTGCGGCACGTGTGTATCTATTACCAGTATCCCAAGTATCTTGTGCAACAGCTTCAACAATTAGTCTTGTATCTCTACGACATTTTTCAATGTCGTATGTAAAGTTGTACCAGATAGCTGGTGCAATTTGTTCTTCTATGTATTCGTTTACATTTTGAGCAATATTAATTCTTGTTGTGTAATCAAGTAAGTTATAATTATCCTGTAAACTTTGTGTTGTCCAAGAAATATCTGGATAATCTTGTTCAAGTTCACTTATTGTTGCATCGCCATCTGCATCAATATAATCTATAATTTCTTGCACTAGAGATTCTGCTTTTGTTGCAGCAGCTGAAGAACCAGCAGTGCCACTTGTGTCTTGCACTTCTGTTGTACCACTTGAAGTTGTAACAGCAGTTTCTAGTATAACTTCGCCAATTACTGTTTTGAGTCTGCCATAAGCAGCAATAGTTTCTTCTTTTTTACCAGAACCATATTGTGCTACTGTACCGACAAAGTACGCCAATGCAGCGTCATATGTTTGTAAGTTTCCGCCATATGTTAAGTCATAAATCAAGGCGTCGATAATCAATCCAATATCTTCTTGACATTTCGCAGAATTGTAAGCAAAATTAGTTGCAAATGGTGAAGTGCCTGCCGAAACTTGATCAGCTATCCAAGCAGTAACTTCATCTTGGACAAATGCTTTGTTTGCAATTAATTGTTGTACTGCATTTGCGTAACCTGCGTCACTAGCATTATTTGATCCGCCTGTTGGTGTTGGGAAACTGTATGCATCAGCAGCACCTTCGCCGTTTTGTACAATATCTATAATTTCGTCCCATAGGGCATTTACACGAGCTATAAATGTACTATCTCCAAGATAATCATCAGTAATACTTTTAGCATATGTAAATGCTTCAACGTGTTGATCACGTTGATCTGGTAATGTATCAAATGTACCATTATAGTAGCGTAAACCCGCACTTACACTTCTGTAATTACTGTTAAACACAGCATCTTGTCTTATTGCATTTAGTAAAAGATTGACATCACGTTTACATTTTTCTACATTGTAATCAAATCCTGCCCAAATACTAGGAGTTGCAGCGGCTATTTGCGCTTGAATCCAAGTTACTGTGTCATCAGCAATAGTATTTTTCTCAGCTATTAATGTATCGTATGCTGTTCTATATCCAGGTTCTCTAAAACGTAAAACAAATTCTTCAACAGGAGTATCACGATTAATACCCACAATTGTAAGTGTTTGTTTACCTTCACTTTGACCTGTAGCAGTAACACTAGCACGGTCAAATTCAAATGCTTTAGGTGAATAACCACTTGAACGTAGCGCATACAAACCAAAGTTTGTTGCAGAGTTAGTAATTGAGCAATATCCGCCTGATTGTGTATAAACACCGTTGAGTAGGAAAATTTGGAAACAGCTAACGATCTGTGCATAAGCATCGTTAAGTAGTCGCCAACCTGTACCACCAAACGAAAGCATGGTGTATGCGTTAGCAACCATCGATTTACCTTGTTCAGGTACAGCACCAATAGCTGGATTCTCTGCTTCAATTGGAAAATCAGGAACGTTAGGCGATTCAACTAATGCACCATCAATTTTAGCACCACTACCACCTAAGAAAGAAATAATCGAACAGTTTTGTGTATATGGAGATGTAAAAATTCTTGGTCTTGAGTCTGGCAGGTTTGTATATTCTGCACGGTCGGTAACGTCAGTTGCAAAAGGATCATCAAACACTGTTGCATAATCCCAAGTAATAACAGGAATTCCGTTAGCATCAATACCGTCGCGGAAAGTAAATTCACCAAAGTAACAAGCGTTACGAACACGGAACATGTCCAAGTTAGCATTCGCAGGACGCACAATACATCCACGCAAACCGTCGCCTTTTACAACAACATTGTCTGGAATAATAACAGGGTTGTCTTCTGTATAGTCGCCAACAGCAACTTTTACGTTTACCCTTGTGCCAGAAAGTGTACCGTCTGCATTATAAACAATAGCAGATGCTAATTTACAAGCACGTTTAATTGTTTTAACTGGAGCACTTTGTCCATCGTTAGCATCGTCGCCTTGTTCTTCGGAAACGTATATAACATTACCGCCAAAAATATCAGGATCAGTAAAACTTAGATTACCTTGCCCATCTGTTTTGAGTAGCTGACCTATTGTACCTGTAACTGGAGGCAAAGTTAAGGTATATCCGTCTGCTAGTGTATCTGGTGATTTAATACTAACACCGTCATCGCCAGATGCTGTTAATTCTTTAAATGTAAGCGTATTTGCATCTTCGATATTAACTCTATCTTTTAAATTAATATCAGTGTCATTGATAATCATACGTTCTGTGTTATTTACAGTTACAGTAACTTGAGCCTGATCAGCAGCTCCTAAATCATCAACTTTAACTTCTGAATCGCCTTCAAAAATTCTTTTGGTAATATCTTGAACAGTGTTATCATCACGCAATAGGTATACTTTACCATCGGCTGTATTGATTGCTAATTCACCTGATTCTAATTGAGAAACTATTGGCTGTTTGCCAGCCACAGCACTACGCTTGTGTCTAATTGTTGTTGCCATTCGGCATGCCTCCTATTTAGGTACGGGTCAAGTCTATATAGACGCCCAAAACTACACGATAGAAATCGCTGTACAGTTATTTATCATAGGAGAAAAGTAGTAGCTTAATTAAAAGCTACCACCGTCGATTGTATCTGTCCAAACCGGAGTTGCATCAACATCACTAGTTACAGTAAGTAATTGGAAACTTGTACTTGCATCGCTAGTACCAGCTGCATCTGTAACTTGTACTGGATTTGCAGTATCACCATAAAGTATACCATTTTCAGTAAATGTACTTACACCTGTACCACCGTATTGTACTTCAAGATCGTTATTGGTTAGTACCAGTGTTCCATCTACTGTTAAGTCTTCATTTACAGTAACACTTTGATCAAATGTTGTTAAGCCGCCCGATGCGCCGATTGCAATTGTAGTTGCTGCACCGCCAAAATTAACAGTTGTAGCAGTTGTGTTTAACAAGTTAAATGTTGTTTGATCAGTGCTTAGTGTATCATTATTGATTGCAACATCAGTAGTAAATGTAGAAACTGTTTCACTTAAACGTAATTTTTCAACATCAGCAGCACCACTTATCATTGTGCGGAAGACCATGTCAAAGTCTTCTTGTCCGCTTGTTACATCAGTAGCAACAACATCAATTACACCAATGTTTTCAAAGTTACTATTTCCTGTTTCAAACTCAAATTTAAGACCAGTACCACCACCTGCTCCAGGTGAACCACCGTCATTATGATGAGCAAGTGTTATTGGATAAATGATGTTTGTTGCATCTCCAGCGGCAGCGTTATTGAATATTTTTGCTGTATTTTGTAATTCAATAGTATCTGCAGGAATAATAATAGCATCTGTTTGTAAATCAGTTAACTGTAAGTTTCCGTCATTATTGCCACTTATAAATCCTTGTACATGCAAGTTTTCTGCAATGCCAACGCCACCTGCTACTACTAATGCTCCTGTTTGATAATCTGTGCTTGTTGTAGTTGCGTTAAGTGTTACTGTTAAAACTGTACTATCAAACGAAGATGCAGCATTTTCAATTATAAAACGTTGAGCGTCATTTGTAAAGAATTTTAATTGATCGTTGTCAGTACCTGGCGAATCTTCAGGACTAATATAAGTGTCTTGATCAACGTCTTTCACACCGCCTAATGATCCCCACGCAGTACCGTCATATCCTTCAAATGTGCTATCAGTTGTGTTGTAACGAATTTGACCTTGTACTTCTGTAGGTCTTTCTAGTGTTGTACCGACTGGAATCTGTAATGCACTTGTACTGTCAATAATAACATCTTCTACATTAATAGTCATTGTGCCTGTAGCAGCACCCATATTAATTGTTGTAGCTGCGCCAAATGCGTTTATAGTAGTAGCATTTGTATTAAAGACGTTAAATGTACCTGTTTCGTCAGTTATAATATTTGTACCGTTTACTTCTACATCTCTGTCAGCAATTAAATCCCTGTCTGCAACAACATCTTGTCCAGCGTGTATGTTAACTAGTGAAGATATTCCACCTGTTACTTGTAATGCGCCTGTAGAATTGTCAGTAGCAGCGTCAGAATTTAACAACACTAAATTAGCTATTTGTCCAATTTCTACTTTTTCAGCGCCGTCGGTTGTGTTGATACTTATATAGTCTTCAATGTTTTCGTGTAGTCTAAATGCGTCAACAGTATCATCCGGAAGATCAATATCTGTAATACCATTTATATCAATTGTATCTTCTGCTCTATCACTACCTAAACGTGTATCTCCGTTTACATTCAAACTCAATTGAACATATAAATCTTCACCAATACCTACACCACCATCTACAACAAGAGCACCTGTAGTAGGACTTGTACTACCGCTATCATTTTGAATTTCAACTTTTGGTTGTTCACCAAATGTAAATTTTTCTTCGCCCTCACGTGTATTAATACTTACATAGTCTTCTGTGCCAACACTAATACTGTATGCTTGTAGACTTTCTTGTGGAATAGTTAGTTCAACGTCTCCTGTAAATGTAATATTTCCATTTACTGTAAGCGTACCTTCAACTAACAAATCTGGATTAATTGTAACTAAACCTGTTGCAGAACCTACATTTATAACGGTTGCTTCACCACCAAAGTTAATTGTTTCTGCTGTTGTGTTTAAGAGGTTGAAGCTATCAACATTTGTAGATAACACATCACCGTCGACATCTAAATTACCATCAAGTATCAAGTTTCCTGTTACAGTACCGCCTGTTAGTTTATTAAGATATCTATTTTCAACGTATGTTGTTACAGCTGATTGTGTTGGAGCAGTGTTAATATCTACTAAACCGTTACTTGCTGTTAAGTTAGGATTGTTACTTACTTCTTTCAGTTCTACACCAACTGGAATACCATCTCTAATAAATGGTCCTACACTGGTTAAACCTTGTAAGTCAATTTCATTAGCGTTAAGTGTAATAGCACCTGTAAGTGCGTTAACTGCAAAGAAATTACCAACTCTAAAGTTACCAATTTGGTCAACAGTACCACCTGCAAATACTTTACCTTGACCTACTTCGATAATTTCTTGCGTGGCAATCGGAGATCCGCCAAAGAACGGAAGTGCGTTATATGTAATACCTGCGCCAACATATTCAAATGCGTGACCTGATGTTGAAATTGTACTAACATTGTAAAGCTGTCCAAGTGTGTCGTTTTGGATAGTAATCAAACCTGGTGATATAATAATATCATATGTACCACCGTATGTTGCGTTGATTTGTTTTATTGCTTCGTCAACAATATTTTCTGTGTTACGTAAAATCATTTCACGTTCTATATTGTATGTACTATTACCCAACGAATAATCGTGATTTACTTCACTCCATCCTGTTGTATAACCTTCTTCAATAGATTGAGCTATTCTATCAATTAATAATTCTACAGTTTGTCCAGCAGCTAGAGTACCGTCTGGTATACTTACATCTTGCGTTAAAGAGTTGCCTGGACTTTTTGTAATAGGATTATTTTGTGCAATTTCTTTTAGAATGTCGCCTAGATATCTATAAGTTAATTCAGTAATTGATTCTTGACCTTCAATTACAGCATTATTGTAGTATGCTAATCCTGCACGTCTAGTTTGTTTGTTACCTCCGTACATCAGATCATAGACTACTGCATCTATAATGTATTTTGTATCTCTTTCACAAACATCAACTTTATAATCAAAATCAACAATACTATCAAATATAAAGTCTGTTACTTGACCTTGAATAGTTGCTTTTGCAGCTAATAGTTGTGCTGCTGCATTTTGTTGAACTGTGTTTAACCAACTAAAGTTAGGTTGAATTTCACCAGGTGTGCCACTTAAAGTTTGATTCGTTACAGCATCTTCGATAATTTGCAACAAATTCTCTGCTGAGTTTGCTTCTGTAAGTGTACCATAATTTCCATTTAAACTCTGAGATTCACCGTTTCCTGTACTCGGAGTAACTGCAACACCTTGTATAACATCAGCAACCACATCTGCTAAGTGTGCATATGCAGCACCAGTTATAGCCGCTTGCTCAGTTGGTAAGTATTGTGTTGATCCTAAGAAATATGCTCTTGTTGCAATGAGTATTGCAATGTTACCTGTATACAATAAATCATGACATAATGCATCAATAATATATCTTGTATCTCTTTCACATTTTTCTTGATTATATGAGAATCCATTGTATGTAGTGTTAATATAGCTAATAGTATCTGTTTGTAATGTAGACTTTAGATCTACAAAATCTTGTCTAGCAGCTAATACACCTGCATCAACCCATGCAGTTGACGGCGAAGATATTGCTGGAAGAGTATCAGTTCCATATTCAATACAATCCTCTACAATTTGAACTAATGATTCTAAATCGCTAACTTCAGTTGCACTTGAATTGCTACCGCTTGTATCTTGTGTTTCTGCATTTCCAGTTTGCGCTGTTATTGCGTTGCCTAATAAAATATCTTCAATTAAACTTTGCAAGTGGTTAAAACCAGCTGCTGTTTCTACTTGCTGTCCACTAACTTGTGTTACTGCATTTTCAAAATATGCGCTTGCTGCTTTTCTTGTTGCTGTATTTCCGCCATAAACAATATCATATGTTAATGCATCGACAACATATCTAACATCTCTTTCACATTTTGTTTGATTGAATGTTAAACTTGGATAGTTGTTTACAATATAGGCTCCTACGTCAGCAGCTAAAAAGTCTCTGTTATTTTGCAGTCTATCTCTAGCTGCTGTAATTGTTGCTGCTGCTCCTGTTGGTATAGGAAACGTTAATGCGTCTGCGGCTGTATCTGTACTTACAACACCGTTTTGAATAATATCTATAATTTCATCAAAAGCAGCATCACTTCTAAGAACTGCTGTAGCATCAGCAGTCATAATGTTAGACGCTCTGCCTTTTAGATATGTAATTGCGCCCACTGTTTGTGTAGATTGATCGCTTTGTACATAAGAGCTTCCTGCTCTTTGATATGATAAACCTGCTGTAACTGCATTATAATTTGTACCAAACGCAACGTCAGCTGATACTGCATCGATTATTAATCCTGTGTCTCTTGAGCATTTGTCGTCATCATAAACAAATAAAGTGCCACTACCGTTATCATAAACGTTATTAATATATGCAGTAACTTCCTTTGTTAAAAATTCTCTGTTGTTAATTACTTGTTCAACTGCATCAATTAAATCTTGTGATGCAGGACCAGGACTTTCAAAAACTCTACCTTCACTAGGAATTTCATCATATTCGATTACTTGTAATACATCTTCCCAACGAGCTTCTACTTGATCTTTTATAAAACTGTCTAACTCTACCGCTGCTACACTAAGTTCTTTTGCTTTACGTAAAGCCATAATTGTTGCAGGTTTTTGTTGTTCAGTAAAGTAAGCTGTATTTGCTCTATAATATGCTTGTCCTGCTGTTAAACTGTTGTGGTTAGTGCCTAATTGCGCATCTCTATAAACAGCATCAATTATTAAACCAACATCTCTTTCGCATTTTGTTCTATCAAATGTTTGATTAGGAAATGTTTGTAAAAGGTATGAATTTGTTGCACTTATTATACTTGTACTATTGTTTAATATATCATTTGCAGCATTTTGTTTTACACTTGTTTCAGTATCATATGTTGGATAAGAAATAAGAGGCAATCTACTTGTTGTATTTTCCGCAACCATGTCTTCAATGTTAAACAACAAGGAATCTAGTGCATCTGCTTCAATACTTGTAGCTGCTGCATTACTAAAATCTTGCGTTTCGGTTGCGCCTGGTGATTGAACTACAACTTGTTCTCTAACAACAGATTTAATTACTGCTCTCATTCGTGCAAAGCCATCTGCAATACGGGTTCTATTAATAGCAGTATAGTCGTCTATTTTTCTTCTAGCGTAATATCTAAATCCTTCACGCACTACGCCACTGTTACCTGTGTACAAAATATCATAAGTTAAAGCATCTACAATTTTTTCAAAATCTGCATAAAAATTATCTTCATCTACTGACGTCCAAGTATCAGTAAGTGTAGGGTGTTCGCTTTTCATATAAGCAATAAATTCATCTGCTAAAAATGCTTTGTTTGCTTGTATTTGATTTTTTGCGTCTCTTCTATTTGCTTCAACTCCGGTATGATCAGGATAATCAATAGTAATACCTGCACTATCGCCATCATCAAAAATATTGATATATGTATTAAATGCTTCATTTGTTGTTTGCAACATTGTATTGTCAGCTTGTACTTGTGTAAGTTGTAATGCTCTGTTTTGTACATCTTGCCATGCTGCTAAGTATAGACTTTTTTGTGTATCTCTAACTACATACTCTTGTGCATCTCTTACAACATGGTAATTACTTCCTAAAGCACAATAATATGCTGTGGCTTTTAACAAGTTATTTGCATCTGTTTCAAATTGCGGAACATTGTAACTTAATTCAGTAAACTGATTTCTAATATATTCGGTAATTTCTTCAACAATAAAATCTTTATTTGCTACAATATTATCTTTTGCTCTACGTACACCAATGTCAACAGTTGATAAATCATTATACACAATATCTGGTGCAGCACTACTGTCTTCGTTTCTTAAGAAATTAGTTATAATAGCAAATTTTTCAGTTATTAGAGTTTGCACTGCTACGTTTTGTGTAAGTGCTATCATTTCGTCTCTTGCAACGTTGATACCAAATATTGTAGGTTCTAATTGATCATTAAGAACTTTACCCGATCTTGCACGTAAATAACTTCTACCTGCTGCAATACTTTGGTAATTTGTACCTAAAACAATATCACCTATTACAGCATCAATAATAAATCTTGTGTCTCTTTTACAAACTTCTTCATCGTAAAAGAACGGTGGTGTAATTTGTCTTGATTCTGTAATGTAATAAAATGTATTGTCGTTTAAGAATTGTGCAATACTACCAACCTGTGGTTTATCTCTCAAGCTACCTATTCTAATCAAACTATTTGTTGATAAGTTAATAGTTCCTTCTGCACGTATTTGCGGATCACCTCCTACAAATTGGACAGCAGGCACTCTTTCGTATCCTGATCCTTGATCAATTATTGTTACACCTGCAATGTTACCTGTAGTTGCATCTAATACTGCGGTTGCTGTTGCTTGTGTACCACCTGCTCCAGTAGGAGCATCAATTACAACAGCAGGAGTGTTTACATATCCAACACCCGGACTTGTAACTGTAATACTTGCAACACTTGAATAATAATCTTGAACTGGTCTTGCACTTGTATAACTTGTTGGATAATAACCATCTGCTACACAACCAAAATCGCCAAAGTCACTAACAGAGTTTGAAATACTTAGATAACCACCTCTTGTAGTTTTGAATCCTGTTGTACAGAAAACTGTAAAGCAACTAACAATCTGCGTATATCCAAAGTTTGTAATTTCAAAACCAGGTCCGCCTTGAGCAATTTGAGTAAATGCGTCAGCAACAAATGACTTAACTAAAGATGCAGGATTATATAAATCTCCATCAACTAGCATACCGCCGCCGCCACCTTCTAAGTCTACTTGTTTTTCATAAGGAATAGCTGGATTGTCTTCGATCAATATTGGTCTGGCGCCTGGTGCTATACCTTCAATTTGTACAGTTTCAAATGGCACAAATTCAGTACCATCATTTAACCAAGGACCGTTCATGTTTGTACAGTTTTGCACATATGGCGAAGTTGTACACAATGTTCCTGGTCTAATACTTGCACACCACGCTGGAGCTCTCAAAGCTCTAAATGTCATTTGATATAGATAACATCCGTTACCCATTAAAAAGAAATTTTGAGTTGGATTATTTGGAAAAACTCTTGTATTACGCAGTTCGCCTGTGCCAGATATTGTAACAAAATCGGGCATAGAAATTGGATTATCTTCATAGTAGTCACCAGGAGCAACCATAATTGTAGTTCCTGGTACGGCAACTGCTACTGCTGCTTTTATAGTGCGCTTTGCACCATCAGGGCCCATACTACGGCCATCGTTACTATCGTTACCGTCTTGATTCACATAAAGAACATCAGTTACTTCTGGACCGCTTATGTTTCCTGTAACTGTAACTGTAGCGTCAATAGCCAACTTTCCACTTGGTGGGTTTATTTCAACATCACCATTAGATTTAAGGATTACCGACTGATCGTTAATCTTTCTTTCGTGAATTTTTTGACCCTTAAAATATTCCATGTTTTAAACTTCCAAATAACTTAATGTAACACTTAAATTGGTAGGTGCAGCACCTACCATAATTATCCTATCACCTTCTTCTAATACCAGTCTTTCGACATTAAACGTAAATGTTTCTGCCGAAGGCACTGACAAATCATTTAGCACTTGATTGTCGTCACCTTTTGCATCACCGTCTACAACAACATGCATGTCAAAGCTAGTATCGCCTATTCCTGATCCATCATCAACTGCCGTATTGCATACTAGAATAGTGGTAATAGCATACTTTTTTCCAGACGGAACAGTTAATATGGTAGTATCTGTAGCGTTTATGGTTGAGTTTACTATTGCCATCTTCTTTCCTTAAAATATAATACTAAAAAGCAGAGCTTTATTTCTGCTTATAAGTTCGTCTTGCGTTCCTAAAGCGTTTCTAAAAAACACACCAGTGCCGCCGTCTCCTTCTGCTTTACCGTAAAGCAACACACCTTCACTAGGATCAGCAGTAGGATCAGTTTGTTCTGTTAGTTGTGCAACACTATCGACTTGCACAACTCCAGTGCCGCTACCTCTAATAATAACATCGCCGATTAAATCAAGATTGGTAATTATGTTATCATTTAATCTGATATTTCCTATTTCTACTCTATCATCATAAAATATAGCCGCTTCTGTACTATCAACAGTAATTACTGCTCTACTGTCTTCTAATGGTTCTATTTCTTGATCAAAAATTCTAACACTAGTGTTTGTAGTCAAATCATTATATGTAATTCTATCTTGATAGTTGTATTTGTGATAATCTCTTACATAATCAGTTAAAGTTTTTGCAGTAATTAAAGCATCTAAATCATAAGGTGTTCCAAGTTTATCCGGGTTACTAGCTATGTTTTGTATTTCACCAGCAACGTATGGAAATACTTGTTGATGATAATCAGCAGTACCTCTAACACTAACTATTCCTGTGCCTTCTGCTAAAAATATTAAATCGTTGTTGCCATTAGTTTTTATACCACTAGCATACAAAGTTTTAAGTTTATTTTGAGAATCTTTAAATATAAATGCGCCTGCATCTACATCAGGAAATGTAGCTAAATCTAATCCTGAATCACTTGGAACTATGTTTTTTAATTCTTCATCAAAGAGTATGCTTGCGTTAAAACCTCCAGAAGCTTCGCCTCTGTCGATAATTAAACCAGCTTGACGTGCGCCATCTGCTTCACTAACACCTGGACCTACTTCACCGTCGTTTAGTGTGATTGTTCTATCTCTAACAACAACTTCGTTAACTTCGGTCTGAGTAATATTACCTGTAACATTCAAGCTACCTGTAATGTTTACTTCTCCTAAATCTGCACCAGTGTCGATTGTAAACGTGGCGTTATCATTTAACTTAATCTTATAGGAATCGAGATCAAGTATTTCAACTCTTTGAGCCATTATCTAACTCCTTAGATTGCAGTCAAACGTAGTAATGATTCGGTTGAGTCGTCCTCAGCTGTCCATGTATAACGATTTCCGTTATAATCTACTGCTGTTCTGTTGAATAACTTTTTAATTGCAATAGCGCCGCCGCCATCTCCAATACCTATGATTTGGCATTCTAAATTTGCGTTTGGTTCTGAACCATCTGATGTTAATCTGCAAATTCTTGTAATTGTATCACCATCGTTTGAGCAGTTAAATTTATTTGTACCACGTTGTGATAAAATGTAACCTTCGATTAAATTTGAACCATCGTGGAATCTAATTGGAATATTAGCTGCTGCTCCACCTGTTGCTCCAAAGTATCTTTTATTTACTGGACGTCCCATTGTTTTTCTCCTTATGTTGACGTTCTAGGTCTACGCAGTGGGTACTGCATAAGTCCTCATCGTGAGGCTCTCCTCTTGACATAAGTATTTATCTTTTTAGTAAAAATGGGTTATAATGACCATAAAAAAAGGCCTGCAATTATGTTGCAGACCTTTCTCTATAATATTGATAGGTTGGACTAAGGATTACCAACAATCGCCTTTGTAGATCCTGTCTAATAAAGCGAAGCCTAGCATCGGATAGTTATTTCCAAAATACGCATCTTCATGTCTCCATGCTCATGCGCTGCCACTACAGCTACTAGCCAAGTTACTGCCTCTACTAAGCAGCGTTTCCTTGCACTATCTAACTTGGACCGTCGTCTTCGTTATGTACTTAATATAGCATATACAAAATAAAAGTCAACCTATTTTTGTAATTTCTTCTGCATATCTTCTACCTTTTTTTTCAATATATGTGTATTCAACTCTGTCACCTTCGTTAAATTCATAATTTATTGTTTCAAAGTAAACATCTTGACGTAATGTTTTCCATTGGTCAGGTAGTATTGTTCCATACTTTTTTCTTTTACTAAACTTTATAATTGTGCCAGTGTGTTCCATATCAACTCCAATACAATATACTTATCAAAAAAATAGGCCCCGTAGGGCCTATCTTGTTTTTTTATAATGTTTGCCTTAGCTGAATGATACGTTTGAAACGCTTACACGAGCTAGGTAATCAGCAGCATTGCCAAGTGACGATGCTGTGTTGTTTAGCTCAACATAACCGTAACGTGTCATGAAGCTTACTACTGGCTCGAATGATGTTGGATCTAGTACAACACCTGAGCTCATTAGTGGGATGTATGGGCAGTAGAACGCTGCTGCGTCTGATTCTGAAGAACCTTTGTAACCAATTAGTACATCTTTGCTGTCTGATGCATATGTGTTTACATATACTTTCATTGCGTTGTTCAATGTACCAACCATTTTTGTGTTTGTTGGTGCTTCAAATGTGCCTTCTGTTGTACGTGCAAACGCTGAAGTTGTTGCAGATTGTAGTACTGTTAGTGTGTGTGGTGACACAACTGCCCAGTTACCTGCGCCTCTGCGTGTACGCTGTGCGATTTTGTTTGATGCACGGTTGATCATAACTGCTAGAGCAGCATGTTCGTCACCAACAAATGTCGCTGTACCTGAAACAGCAGCTTGGTCAAACTGTACGTCTGATTCCGCTGAACCTGCTAGGCTATATAGTGACTCAAGAACTTCTTGGTCGATTTCAGCAGTAATCTCTTGTGCTAGTGCAGCCATGATTTCTGCTTCTACGTCGATACCATGCTGTGACTGAGCGTCCTGAGCTGCTTCAAATGTCCAGCGAGCTGACAATTTACGTGTCTTCGCTTCGACAGTTTGCTTCAAGATCTGGATGCTTAGACGGTTACCTGCGGTACCTTCCATAGCTGAAGTTGAGTTTGCTTTACCTCCATCTGAACCAGCTTCGTCACCTGAGTAACCGATAGCTAGTTTAAATGGGCTTAGTGCCTCTTCGCCTGCTGTTGCGTCATCAGCTGTGTCTGTATAACGAACGCGAAGTGTGTGAATCTGGCCAACTGGACCAGTCATTGGTTGTACACCAACAATCTCGTTTGCGATGACAGTTGGCATCACACGTCTGATTACTGGAAGAATAACACGGTTAAGTGTTGCGATATTACCGGCAGATGTAGCACCAGCAGTTGCAGTCTCCATCAAATACTTGCGAGTATTTTCAAGTGTTGAAGCCATTACTGCTTTCTTTGTGCCTTGTAGGCCTTCAAGAAGTGCTGTTTTAGTATCGTGCCAGCGACTTTCTAATAGTTCTGACATTGGTTTCTCCTTATTTATAGTCCAGCTAAACGCTTAAAGTCAACTAAATTGTCTTTTGCGTCTGCTGTCATGTCATTTGTTTGTGTTTCTACACGGTTGCCTGTTACTTCTTTTGCCTCTGCCAATACTGCCTTCTTCTTTGCTGGAGATTTACCGTCAATTACTGCCGGTAGATACTTGTCAAACGATTCACGAAGTTTCTTCGTTTGTACAGATTCCAGTAAGTCCATCATAATACTTTTCTGATCCTTGTTTAAAGGAGCAGTTAGTTCACTAATAATGTCATTGCGAGCAATAGACTCGTTAATCATTTTGATTTTCTTGTCTTGTGCTTCTGCAAGTTTGATTGCTTTCGCCGCTGCTTCACGTGCTTCTGCTACTTGTTTTGTCTTAGCATCAACTACTTTTAATAGTTTAGATGTTTCTGATTTTTCATTTAGCAGACTGTGAGTGTATTCGTTAGCAAATGCTTCGAATATTTTGCGACCAAAGTCATTCTTACGTGCGCTATCGATATCTTCTTTTAGTGCTGTAATCTCTTTTGTGAGACCTTTAGCAACTGTTTCTGATACCAATGTTGCACTTTTCTTGATAAAGTCTGACTTAACTTTATCTAGTTGAGCTTTGCCTTCACGTACAAGACGTACTTTTGTTTCAGCAAGATCTTTTTTATCTTCGTAAAACTCTGCAAGTTCTTTTGCAAGTGACTCTACTACAAACTCTTCCATAGCAACAAATTTGTCAGCCATAGCTTTTTGATCTGAGTGTAGTTCCGTTACTTCTTTTTTCAACGATTCTAATACAAAATCTTTTAACAAGTTTGCATTTTCACGTTGAGCAACTGCAAATTTAGCTTTTGCCTCAGCAAGTTGCTTACGATCTTCTTGGAATTCTGCAATTTCTTCACTTAGTTTTTCAGTAACTAGTGCGTCAATTGCTTCTACCATAGTTTGCTTGTCATGTTCATATTTGCCAGCAAACTCTTCACGTAGTTCAGCAGTAACAGCAAGGCGATTTTCTTTCACCTTAGCGTTCCAAGCCTCTTCAAGTTCTGTACGAACTTCTTCCGAAATAGCAGTGTTTTCAAAGAGTGATTTCAGTGCATCATTCATTTTTTTCTCCTTGGTCACTGGAGTTTGTCTATTATGTTTAATAGACTCTCTTTTATATATTGTTGTGCCTTTTTGTCGCCTTGTACTTCCCTAGCTGTATGGAACGCCTTCAAACCACCATTGGTATTCATTAGGTGTTCATATATTGGTGTTGGATAAGCACCGGGGGCGCTAGGCTGAGCCACAACGTCCACGGTGATTATTTCGAAATCAGTTACTTCTCCTGATCCGTCTTCTTTTACATTGCCTGAACCCCTTGATGAAACACCTAGTTTAACGCTGCTTTCGAGCATTGTTTTTACCAGTTGTCCCATTGGAGTAGGCAAGATTTTTAACTTGCCATAACCGTTTGGTCCATCCATCCACATTTCTGAGATCATATGGCTTACACGGTCCAAGTTAATGTTAAGTCCGTCTGGATGATCTACTTCACCTAACACTGAGTAGCCACCACTAATTTGTTCGTTGAGTGTGGTGACAGCCCTGCCAATCTCGTTAACGGGATAAACACGCTGATTTGCGTTGCGTACTCCGCCTTGAATGCAAATACCTTTCATATAAAGGTCTTTACCATCGTTAGCAGACTCAACAACAATCCTAGCCTGGTCGAAACTCAAATGTTCATTTAGTAAATTCATCATTCAGTCCTTATATTAGCTGCCAATAGATGATTTCTTATTAGCTGCTTGCTCTGGCTTGCCCTTTTTCTCAGCGCCGTGGCCAGGTTGTGATGCCATCTTAGTGGCACCTTTAGCGCCAGGAACATTTACGTTTCCAGCGTTATCTTCTTTTGTTGATGGTTGTGCTAAACCGCCTGCTGTACCTTTTTCATCTGCTGTACCGCCTTTTGCGATATTTGCTGATGTGCCGCCCATGTTGTTTGGCTTTGCTACTACTGATTTTGCATTTGCACCATTGTCACCCATTGATGCTGTGACTTTATCTGTGTACTCACGCATAATTTCTGTTTGTGACTTTTGTGTTTTTGATTCTTCAACTTCGTCGGCTTCAAAAGCAATCGACTCTTCTTCGGCTTCGTCTTCATCGTCGTCGCCTTCTTCTGAATCCATGTCCATTGGCATTTCTTCTTCGTCGCCGCCCATGTCCATCTCGTCGTCGCCTTCGTCGCCTTCTTCGCCTGCCATCATTGCATCAAATTCTGCTTTTAATTCGTCTAACATGTCTTCAATGTCATCTAAGCGATCTTCAACGTCACCTTCGCCTTCGTCGCCCATGTCCATTTCTGGTTCATCACCCATGTCCATGTCGCCGCCCATGTCTGGCATTTCAATGTCGCCCATCATGTCGTCTACAGGGTCTGCTTCGTCAAAAATTCCTTCTTCAACTTCTTCCTCAGATTCGTCTACAACGTCATCTTCGTCTAGCTCTTCGTCTGATTCATCTAGGTCTTCATCTGATGATTCATCTAAATCTTCTTCTGATTCGTCTACTTCTTCATCAGTTGCTTCATCAACTTCTTCCTCTTCTTCTGAAAGTAGTGATTCATAAATATCTCTTGATTTTTCTACCACGATTTCGTGGAACAATGCTTCTGCACCTTCTTTGTCTTCGTTGACAAGACGCTCAAGCATTTCTTCAAACTTATTGCGATCAGTCATGTTAATCTCCTTTATATATCTTTACAAGGCTGTCTATTATATTTACACTTTATTTAAAATATACGCTTAAAAAGGTGTAAAAACACGCCGTTTTTAGTTTGGAAGGGGTTTTATGCCGAATTTTTGTACAAATTCGGGCAAAGTTATATGTTTTACGTTTGGTAAATCTTTTAAAAGATCTGGAATATAACTTTTTTTATTTTCTGTTACTCGAATGTATTTAACCTTTGGATGCAAATTTGCACACATCATTGTTTGTCTTTGCCAATTACCGTAGTAAGTAGCTTTTTCATTAATACCTTTGTAATTCAAAGTTCCTGCATATATGTTGTTTACGTTTTGATTTTTATCGCCTAATCCTGTGTAATCAAATCCTAAAATAACAATTACTCTATGATTATTTTTACTAGCAACAAACATAGCAGTAGGACCACTGCTCCAACCTTTGTTTGGATTTAATATATTAATATCTTTTAAAGTTTTAGTATATTTGTTTGGATTAGTGTAAACTTTGTTTTCTAAATGATAACCACTATCGTAAATTTCACGTATCATTTTTGTGTCAACTGCAATTAAATGGTCAACTGCACACTCTCTATAGATAGCATTACAGCCATATACCGTTCCTAAT
>Ga0181574_10000631_pt1 | contig 32894 bp, 22 predicted proteins | sample 101ome_24_FD_145600 | JGI IMG/M metagenome (GOLD analysis project Ga0181574, IMG submission 145600) | Coastal salt marsh microbial communities from the Groves Creek Marsh, Skidaway Island, Georgia - 101410AT metaG (spades assembly) | ecosystem: Environmental > Aquatic > Marine > Intertidal zone... | reverse complement strand
TAGAAAAGATCAGGTTCGGCCAGCGTCACCTCTCCGGCGGCTGGCGCCGTCACCGGCGTGCCTTCGGGACGCGCTACATCGACACCATAATGCGGTGAGCCGGGGGTGCCGTTGTAAATACGTTGGCTGCCGTACACCCCGCTAATGCGACCCGTAACGGGCCAACGGAATCCCGACTGGAGTGCATTCAGGCCGTCATCCCGCGCGAGGCGCAGTGCCTTTGCAGCCCGTACTTTTTCGCGCTCCATTCGAATTCGCTCAAGATGTGCCTCACTGGGCGTCACTGTTTGTTGCGGCACACCGGTAATGTTTTGCAAAGGATAGTTGCGTTGCATTACCGTGATTTCCTGCTCGCAGGATTCCTCGGCACTGATCAGCAACCGTGCCGTCGACGGCATGTCTCGACCCAAGCCCAGTACAAATCGTCCATCGGGTAGCAGCGGCACAGCGCGCCCATCGAAGGTCAGGTTAGCAACCGTGGAGACTTTGCCCCACAAAAGCCCGCCCTGTATCGCATCGCCTTGAAGCGCCACACAGGGATCGGCTCGAACCACCATGGCAGGTAGCCCGCCAAGCATCGCGGCCATCAGACCGGCACACAACACGCTCTTGTTAAAAAAATGCGTCACCTATTACTCCGGGCAAGCACGCGTATAAGCCCTGCGGTGAGGGGTCGCAAACGCGAGTAAGTAACTCTCTGTCACAATGACTCTAGCCGAGTGTTTCCCGTCATCACAAGCCCATCTACACTGGGCCAATGAGTAGATACCGACCACCTCGGGAGCAGGGCTCTCCTTACATTACGCCAGAGGGTGAGGCGGCCCTGCGGGCGGAGCTTCATGCTCTCTGGAAAGTCGAACGCCCTGAAGTGACCAAGGCAGTGAGTGCCGCAGCGGCAAACGGCGACCGCTCGGAAAATGGTGACTACATTTACGGAAAGAAGCGCTTGCGAGAAATAGATTCGCGGGTAAGGTTTCTCCGCAAAAGGCTGGAATCGCTTCAGGTCATCGCGGCGCCCTTGGGCGACCGGGATAAAGTGTGGTTTGGCGCCTGGGTGGGAGTTGAGAACGAGGCCGGTGACACCCATGAGTGGCGAATCGTTGGTCCCGATGAATTTGACCTCACCGCCGCAAAAATTTCCTGTGATTCACCATTGGGCCGAGGTCTGTTAGGCAAAGAAATCGATGCCGAAATTGAGCTGGAAACACCCTCAGGGGTGACGCGCTGGACGCTGGTATCGATTCGCTACGGGGCGGATTGAGTCGACCTGGCGACCATCAGGACAGAGCGTGGCACTGTTATTTGGCGCTATACGCCACCAACCCATTTATGAGCGCTTAACTGCGACGCTCAGAAAATCCACTCAACGCCAACGAGCGCGGTCATCGGCTTGTTCGGGCGCGCACCATCGGGCTGACGCGAGACGATAGCTCTTTTATCCAACGCGTTTTCCAGCTTGGCGAAGGCGGATAAGCGATCTGTCACGGCGTAACGCGCGCCGACATCGACACTGAAAAATCCCTCTGTCTTGGCGAAGGGCGACGCGTCCCGGTTGCAACCAATCTCAACACACATGCTGTCGGTGTACTTCACTACCGCGTAACTGTCCCATCGTGCACCAATCTCAGCGCCCAGTCTGAGGCTAAAGGTGTGCTCTGGCACCGAGGCCAAAGTGTCACCATGCTCGATACCCTCACTCACCGGCTCACCGCGCGCTTCGGCTCGGGAAAAGGTGTACGCCAAAGACAAAGGCCAGGTCACCGCCCCCGTCTCAAATACGGTTCCCACCTGCGCCTCTATGCCCGCTACCAACGCTTCACCCGTGATAAAGGTGCCGCTAGTGGCGCCATTGGAGCAGGGATAGGCATTGGAACAGCTCTCGCCCTTATTGGCGAAGTCGCTGTAAAAACCAATCACCTCCGCGAAGACATCGCCTTCATAGCGCACACCGAATTCGTAGTTCACGCTGGTCTCTGGCTTCTCCCACGATTTGGCCCCGCCACCCAATGGCGAAAAACCGCGGTGGACGCCGGCAAGGAGAGACCACTGGTCGTTAATCTGATACAGCGCCGCCAAACCGGGCAACCAGATCGAGATGTCGTTTGCACTCTCAGACGCCAAGTCATTTCTGGCGGTATCCGAGAAGCGCCGTTCCCGGGTGTCCACACGTTCATGGCGAATGGCAACGTCGAGGCGGAACGCTTCCGTCACTTGCCATGCATCGGTAACCCAAAAAGCCAGAGCCTCGGCAGTTTGTAAGCGATTGTCGCTGGCTTTGGGATCCACAATGTGGTCGAGGATCAATTCGCCATCGATCTGGTTGTAGCGCTCGGTAGGCTGAAAACGATCGACCTCATCTTCATGATAGCGCCCGCCTACTGCCACCCTGTGCTCTCGCCACTCCCAATCGAGGTTGGTCTGAATACCCTCTGAGACGTAGCGACGATTGTTGTGTTTGAAAGACAGCCCGAGCAGGTCGCCCTCGCCATCCAATATGGACTGTGCTGCCGCGTCTCCCCGATTTGCCGCCTCAACGAGTGCACCACCCCCTGAGAGCTTGAACCAATCGCGATGAAACTGATTGCGGTATACCGTGGTATTCAGCGCAAGGGTTGCCGACACCTGCCAATCCCAACCGAGGGATACCGAGCGGTGATCATTGGTCATTTTATCGGGGGCCGACAGCCCGTAACGGCGATCGGGGTCTTGCGCGAAATCAGCATCGGTGAGACCCAGATACGTCTCATCCGATGTCTCGTCAGAATACTGGGCCTTGAGATTGAGCGCATGCTGTGCGCCTTGCCAGGAGAGCTTGGCGACGTAATCTTCTATCTGATAGCCCGTGTCTTGTTCTGACCGATCAACGGCTTTAAATCCCTCGTTGTAGCGTTGAGCGGTCTCAACGCTGAACGCAACTGCACCGACCTGCGCCCCATAACTGGCGAGCAAATCAGTTTGATGATCCTGTCCATAGACCAATTGAACCCGCCCCTCGGGCTCGCCCGGTTGCGCGGTCGACACCAAATTCACAACGCCCCCGGTAGTTTGGGGGCCGTAGCGCAACTGTGCTGCCCCTTTCAGTATTTCGATTGACTGCATTCGGGCCAACGTTGGGAAATAGTAGGCCTCGGGGGCCGCGTAAGGTGCGGGAGCGATTAATACCCCATCTTCCATCAGAGTGATCTTGGCAGATCGCTCGGAGGTGGCGCCGCGAATACCGATGTTGGGGCGGAGGCCATATCCATCTTCTTCGCGGATGTAAGTCCCGGGCACCGTTTTGAGTAATTGGTTGATGTCTGTGGCAAGTTCTTCGCGGATCTGTAGCGATTCAATCAGGGCGCCAGAACCGGCGATTTCGCGAGCGGCCTCTCGACTACCAATAATCGTGACTTCCTCGAGCTGCCCGGGGGCCACCGAGGCCCCTGACGCGACAGCAGAAAATGCGCCGCACGAGAGCATGACGGCACCGCAAAGCGCTGTGCGATAGACGATTGGCGCGGACAAACCGGACACAGGAGCGAACTCACCTGACTTATGGGACGAGAATAGTAATGCGAATTATTCTCATGTGCAATAGAAACGAGAACGATTCCTATTTATAAATTTAGCGTGCTTCTTGCCCCTGTCGGACAAAGACCAAACGGCCATCAGAAAAAGTCTGGTCTACGCGAATGCGATGCAGCTCATGAAGATCGGTGGCATAGGGGTCACGATCGAGCACCACGATATCGGCCAGCTTACCGATTTCGAGCGTGCCAATCTCCTCCTCCAGCCGCAGTTGCCACGCCGCGTCGGCAGTGTGCGCCCTGATTGCCTGATCCACACTGAGCCGCTCACTCACCCGAGGTTGGACCGGCATCGCCGAATTACCCGCTTGCTGACGGGTCACCGCCATCTCGATATTGAACATTGGGTTGAGTGCGTCCTTTCCTATCCAACTTACCGGATAGTCACTACCCAGCGTCACTCGCGCCCCGTGACGGAGAATCGAAGCTAACGGATACATCTGATTAAACCTGTCCTCTCCCAACCGCTCCAGCGCGAGATCATCGTGGGAAAACCAGGTCGGTGTCGTTTGTGCCACCACATTGAGCGCCGCGAAGCGCGCCACATCAGGCGCACTGACAATTTCGATATGACAAATCGTCGAGCGGGTATCACTCTCTGGGTGCGCCGCCTTGGCACGTTCCACGGCATCCAGCGCCGCGCGAACCGCCCCATCGCCGATGGCGTGAAGATGTAAATCGACGTTCGCCTCGTGCGCGGCCATGACGGCGTCAAACATCGCGGGGTTTGGCAACAGCGGCGCGGGTTCATGCCCCTCGGGTAACACGTAAGGCGCCAGCATCACCGCGGTCTTCGCCTCAACGGTGCCATCCAAAGATAATTTGAGGGTAGAAACAGTAAAGAGCGGATGTTGATAGCGCTCGTGCAGGCCAGCGAGCGTGGACAGCGCGTCGGGGAGTTGCTCGGGCTGGTTAACGTACAGTGACGCCACCATGCGCAGCGGAAACGTACCCGCTTCCGCCATTTTCAGCGCCAACGCCCGCCCTTTCTCGCCGGTATCAATCATGCCCGCGTCGAAAGCGGCCGTTAGCCCCACCGCTGACATGTCAGCGAAAAAGCCCGGTGCCGCGAGTGCCAGGGCTTCTTCGCTCACCAAGCCCAGTGCCTCGCTCACGGGATCAATTGCGGCACCCTCCACCAGCCACCCCGTGGGATTACCCGACGCGTCGCGCTGATAGAAGTGTGCACCGGGCACCGGATCGGGCGTTTCGCGCGTGATTTTGGCCGCCTGCAGCGCCAGCGTATTGGCCCAGGCAGTATGGCCACCCTCATCGATGATGAGTGCGGGCCTATCTGGAATCACTGCGTCCAGTTGTGCCGCGGTGGGGCCATTCACGCCGAAGGCGGGTGCGAGAAATCCAATGCCAATCACAGGATTCTGATAGGGGTGCGTGCGCGCATGCTCCTCGATGGATGCGATCACCTCCTCGGCACTTTGATAGGGGCTCAATTTGACACCATTGACCAGAGGCAGGGTGTCCATACTGTGAATGTGGGTATCGATGAAGCCGGGAAACACACTCCGACCATCCAACTCCACTACCTGGGTATGGGCACCGATGTGCACACCCGCGGCTTCCGCCTCCCCCAACCAGGTAATGCGGTTTCCTTTGAGCGCAATCGCCGAGTAATGTTGCGCCGAAGCGTCCATCGAGTAGACCGGCCCACCGCGAAGCACCCAGTCAGCCTCTGCCCGCGTCGCTGCCGGCCACATCACTAAAAACAACGCCAAGCACAGTGCCACACCTGACTGACTCAATTTCCTCGGCATCGTTAACCCCTCTGGCATTATCGCGCTCATGCTAAGCGGCTGCTAATCGGAACACGAGCCATATCTTCATTCCTTTTAACCGCAAATGTCCGTACTATTTCACGCCACGCCAAATCAAGCCACTGGGAGAACTTCATGTCTGGATCGCGACCTTTAGAGGGCCTCAGAGTCATTGAACTGGGTCAGCTACTTGCAGGCCCCTTTGCGGGCACTATCCTCGGATACTTTGGTGCCGAGGTGATCAAAGTCGAGCCCCCCACGGGGGACCCCATTCGCCAGTGGCGTGAAGTGCGCGACGGCATGTCACTGTGGTACCACTCATTAGCCCGTAATAAGAAAAGCGTCACCCTCGATCTGAAGTCCGACCGCGGACGCGAAATCGCCTTCGATCTGCTGACCAAGGCCGATGTGGTCGTGGAAAATTTTAGGCCCGGCGCAATGGAAAGTTGGGGGCTGGGGCCAGAACAGGTGAAGGAACAAAACCCGGGCATTATTTATGCGCGAATTTCCGGCTATGGTCAAAGTGGCCCCTTCTCAGAAAAACCCGGTTATGCCTCGGTCACCGAGGGATATGGGGGCTTTCGCTATATCAACGGCGAACCGGGCAAGGCCCCCGTGCGTCCCAATATTTCTCTGGGCGACACTGTTGCGGCCATCCACGCCGCACTTGGCGTGGCGTTCGCCATTATCGAACGTACCAAGAGTGGGCAGGGGCAAGTCGTTGATGTGGCGTTGTATGAATCCATCTTCAACCTGTTGGAGGGCATCGTGCCTGAGTTCGACGGTGCGGGAGTGGTGCGTGAGCCCTCAGGCACCACGATCACGGGGATCGTCCCGACCAATACCTACCTCTGCTCGGACGGCAAGCACGTAGTCATTGGTGGCAACGGCGATTCCATTTTCAAACGCCTGATGAAGGAAGCCGGTCGAGAAGATATGGCCAACGACCCGGCGCTGGAGCATAACCAGGGGCGAGTGATTCATGAACAAAAAATCGACGAGGCACTTGCAGCCTGGTGTACCGCCCATACCTCCGCCGAAATCATTGCCAAACTCGAAGCTGCCAGAGTGCCCGTGGGTCCCATTTACAGCGTCGAAGATATGATGACCGATCCCCACTATATCGCTCGAGGCATGTTTGAGACGGTTGAAATAAATGGCAAACCCCTCAAGATCCCGGCCATTCTCCCCAAGCTCAGCGAAACACCAGGCCGGACCGATTGGCCGGGTGCGCAAATCGGTCAGCACAATGCGGAAATACTCGGCGACCTCTTGGGTCTGTCTGAAGCGGAGCTCAGTGGACTGAGCGCGGACGGGGTCACCTGCTAAGCGATTTAAACTCATGAAGCTCCATGGGATCACCGTACTCGATCTGTCACTGTTCCTGCCAGGGCCTGCGGCAACCCAATTGATGGCGGACCATGGCGCGCGGGTGATCAAGGTCGAGAACCCGCACGCACCCGAACCCACGCGATCTGCAGAGGCCTTTCCCTGGACGCAGGGGGGTGAGACCGTGATGTTTCGCAATACCCAGCGCGGTAAAGAGAGCATTGCCCTCAACTTAAAAACTGCCGCAGGCAAAAAAGCATTGCTGGCGCTGGCAAAGCAGGTGGATGTGGTGGTTGAGGCATTCCGACCCGGTGTCGCTGAGCGACTGGGCATCGATTACCAGACGCTCTCTGCAGAGAACCCCGGGCTGGTGTACTGCTCAATTTCGGCCTTTGGTCAAACGGGGCCCTGGCGTGACCGTCCCGCACACGACACCGCCACGGTCGCGGCTGCCGGCATTCTTGACGTGACCCGCTCACCCGAGGGAGAGAGTGGCCCGGCCATCATCGGGGTCCCGATTGCCGATATGCTCTCCTCCTATCTCGCGCTGTCCGGCATTTTGATGGCGCTGCATCGGCGACAGACGACTGGCGCAGGTGACTTCGTGGATATCAGCATGTTCGAGTCTGTGCTCGCCGCAAGCCCCAATATCCTCGGCCCCGTATTCGGTGGCAATCAGGCACCCGAGCGATTGCGAGAGCGCACCCACGGTGGGAACGCCATGCTCAACGTTTATGAGACAGCCGACGGCCAATTCATCGCCCTCGGCGGTGGCGAGCACAAATTTGTCGAGGCGCTCTTTACCGGGCTCGGTCGGCAGGAGTTCATCACCCCGGTCACGGGTCCCGCGGGCGAGGGTCATTGGGCTGCGATCGACTTCTTACGCGCCGCGTTCCGGGAGCGAACCCGCGTCGAGTGGGAAACCTGGTTCGAAGGGCGCGATATCTGCTGGAGCCCCGTGGCCTCACTCAAAGACGCATGGGATACCGACCACGTGTGGGAGAGAGGCATGCGCTTTAGAGATGCCGACGGTAATGACCACGTTGGCTCGGCGATTCGATTTTCGCAAGAACCGGCTCAAATCAATACGAAATTGGCCGCCATCGGCGCCGAAACTGCCAAAATTATCGCTGAACTGGACTTGACCGAGGCTGACCGCGAAGCGATATTGGCGGAGTCAAACTGGTTTGTCCGGACAACCCGCTGAAAATAGCGGTATCAATAGGTAATCCAAGCTTTAAAAACAGCGGTAAAAACACAAATATTCGGGCCATTTAAAGGCCTTGTCAGCGCAAAGGAGCCAACCCATGAGGAGCTGCATCCCTACCCATAGACGTCGTCAGGTATTAGCGACACTTCCCATTACCGCGGCCGTATCAGCCGCCCTGTCCACTGCGGCATTGCTCATGCCCTCCGTTGCATCAGCGCAATTGGAGGAAGTCGTGGTCACCGCGCGGGCGCGGGCAGAATCACTGCAAGACGTCCCCGCTACGGTGACCGCTTTCACCGCAGGCCAGATCGCCAACATGGGTGTGGAGCGCGCTGAGGACTTTATTTATATGACCCCCGGTGTGACCTTCGTAAACACCGTAGAAGTGGGTGACAGCTCACTTAGTATTCGCGGCATCAACGGTGCCCGTGACGCCGAGACCAACTTTGCGTTCATCGTAGACGGCGTGCTCTACACCAATCCTTCTGCCTTTAACCGTGAGTATCCCGATCTTGCACAGATTGAAGTTCTGAAAGGCCCTCAAGGCGCTCTGTATGGTCGTTCAGCTGCTGCGGGTGCAGTTATTATGTCAACCAAGCGCCCAACACAAGAATTCGAAGGTAGCGTCAAAGTCGGCGCGGCAGAATATGGCACTGTCTATGGTACCGCCACCATTGCCGGCTCGCTGGGCAGCGATACCGCAGGACGCTTAACACTAACCCATCGCGCGACAGATGGGTTCTTAGAGAACGTTTATTTAAATGACGACGTAGTGAATGACTATTCAGAAACGGCCATGAGCGCGCGCATCGTCATGGACCCCACCGATACCTTGTCAATTGACGCCAAACTCCGCTACTCAGAAGTGTCTGCGGCGTCCATTGCTTTTAACGCCGCCTATGAAGTACCCATCTTTGTTGGCGCGCTTGCCGGCTTGACCGGATTTGGCGTTGACAATACCGCAGCGTCAATCGACGTTAACGACTTCGAATTTGTCTACAGCCCCAACGTCGACCCAGAGAACGAACAGGAAACGGTGGAATTCTCCGTTAAGGTCGACAAACAGTTCGACTCCGGCACCATGACCGCGTGGGCGCTCTATTCAGACCAGGACCAGTACTTCCTCGCAGACGGCACATCAGGCGCCTTTGGATTCTACGATAACCTGTCCCACTGCCAAGAAAGCGCTGCGGCCAGGTCGTTGTTCCTGGGCGACAACACACCAATGCAACAACCCACCTTTAACTTGGATGGCACGGCTGCGGGGCGTTTCCTGCCGCCATACAGCCCTACCACCTGCGATGGTTACCAGTATCAGGAGCGTAATCAACGGGACATCAGCTTCCAGCTGCAGTGGACCTCTAATGCCGATCAGCGACTTCGCTGGCAGGCGGGCATGTACTTTCTCAATATTGACCGCCGAGTGGGTGTTGCCCAGTTAGAAGACAACGGCAGCGGGCAGCTACCCCGCTCGTTCGTAAACCAGTTCACCGACGCGCTGGTGCTCGACGATTTTGAAACCACCGTTCTCTCCGGCTTTGGCTCGATCAACTACGACATAACAGACCGGATGGAGCTCTCGGTTGCGCTGCGTTACGACGTGGAAGACCGGGAAGTCACCAATGCGGTGCCCAGTCCGGCCGATGGCTACGTTTCAACGCGTATCAATTACTGTGGTGCCTTCTTCGAGGGTGGCTGTACTCTCAACGGTGCTCCGCTGGGCGGCACACCTTGGAATCCAGCATTTATTGATCTTGAGACCGGAGCTGTAAGCGCTCGCGTCGACAAGCGAAGTGAAGAGTTTGACGCGCTACAGCCCAAAATCAGCTTAAGCTACGATTTGTCAGACAACACCACCTTGTTCGGTAGCTGGGGCGTAGGCTTCAAGACAGGTGGGTTTAATAACCTCGGCGGTACCGAGATCATCAGCCTGTTCTTGGTGAATCCCGATGGCCTGCCCGTCGCACCCCCTGAGATTTATGAAGAGGAAACCTCAAGCTCTTTCGAAGTGGGCTTCCGCTCCACACTGCTGGATGGCAACCTCCAGCTGAATGCGGCGGCATTCCACACCGAAGTCGATGATATGCAGTTCTTCGAGTTTTACGTGGGTCCGTTTGGCCTGCTGCGAACCGTAGAGAGCATCGACGAAGTCACCATACAAGGCTTTGAAGTTGGCGCCTCATGGCAAATGACCGATGGTCTTCGGGTAGATGCGGGCTACAGCACCATAGACGGCGAAATCGATGCCATGACTGTGCGCCCTTACGTTGCAGGAAATGATGTACCCAACGCCGCTGAATTCACCGCGAACCTGGCGTTAACTTGGGATCAGAATATCGGCAACCTGAACTTGATGGCCCGAATTGAGTACGCCTATCAGGGAGACATCTCTTACCACGTGGTGCAGGGCAGCGATTTGGATGTACCAAAATCCTACGACTTTGAGGGACTGCCCTACGAGGTACCCGCCATGCTGTTCGGTGGCATTGGCACTAGCTTTAGCAAGACGAAAGTCGACGGCTACGGCATCACCAACCTCCGCGTTGGAATCGGTGGCGAGCGCTGGCGTGTAACGGCCTTCGCACGCAACCTGTTCGATGAGGAGTATATCGCCGAGGTCATCATGGCGCCCGAATTTGGCGGCGCTTTTGTTACCCCGGGTGCTTACAGAACGGCCGGCGTTGAGGTCCAATGGGATTTCTAATGGTCAACTGACACCATAAAAGCCGGGCCCTGCCCGGCTTTTTTTATGTCGGTGAGTTCCTGCTGCACTACGAACTTGCGGCTGGTACCGGCGCTTTCAATCGAGATGGCGCCAACGCGCCACCGGGCGCCTACCCAATTCACACAGCCGGAAATCGCCGACAGCCGCTCGCACTCGCAAGCACCTGAACTCTTTACCTATGGTATCCGCTGTCCCCTACCCCACGGCGCACCCGCTTGCTGCAGATCTGCTCTTAGTCCCGGTAAAGTCTCTGTCAGGATCTCATTAATCGCATCAGCAACGGGCGCCAGCGCATCTCGCGCATGGGCCAGACTCGCGCGATGCGAGGGTGTCGGGCCGTAACTCGAATTGGATACCCCACCATAGGCGTGCCACAGCCAGTTGGAAATGCGATGCACATCGTAATCTCCTACTTCGGCCCGAGACTTGTCACCCGTCAGCACCTGATCCAAGTCGTGCGCCTGGGTTTTTAGCGCTGCCAAACGGGAATCGTAGTCGCCCGGCGCGACAGGGCTCGCCGCAATAACGCGTTCCAGCATCTCGATGTCTTCAAAAATATCCCCTAGCGCATACTGAGCGGCGCTCACCTGCCCCGATACCTGCGCCAGTTCTTCCCAGAAAGCCGCCACGGCGTCCATGGAATCGCCTGTCAGGCTGGGTTTGCTCATCCGCTCAACGCGAATCGTGACCGGCCCCGCTAACGCACGACTTTGCCCGTCTTTCACCAACACCAGCTCAGCGTTGTAGGTGGTGTCTGGCGTCACTGGGAATCCGCTGGGTGGCAAACCCTGCCAGTTAGGGGGCGTTTCTACTGCGCCGTGATAGGGGTGCTTTAAATCCCAGGCGACGCGATGCGTGCCTTTGCCGGCCGGCGCATCGAGTCTGCGTATCACCGCGCCCTGCTCGTCCTTGATCACGATTTTCACGGCGGGCGCTTGCTCACGACGCTCGGCCTCGACCACATCCCACCCCGGAAACGCCACGGCTTTATCGGCCTCGACTGCCTCGGCCTCCCGCGCCTTGCGCGCGTCTGCCAGCGTCTCGTAACCATCCCTGAGGTGATATGTCAGCACGGCGCCGTAGGGCGGGTTGTCGGCCACATACAGCTGATCGCCTTGGGAACCCCGTCGGGTCGCACCCAGCACAGGCCGCTCAAAATACCACTGTGCTTCGCGCGGCTCGAACAAGGTTGCCTCGGCATCGGCGGCGCTATCGATACTTCTCAACGCGGAATAATCATCCAGCACAAAGAAGCCACGGCCAAAACTCGCCGCCACCAGATCATTTTCCCGCCGCTGGATCTGGATGTCCCTGATAGAAATAGTGGGCATACCGGCACCTAGCTTTTGCCAACTGCCGCCCGCATCAAAGGTCACGAACACGCCAAATTCGGTCGCCGCAAACAGTAACTCTGCACGCTCGTGATCCTGCACAAGACGCCAGACCAGGTGGCGATCGGGGATCCCCTCGGTCATCGACTTCCAGCTTTTGCCCTGATTGCGACTCACCAAAAGATAAGGACTGAAATCCCCGTATTTATGATTATCAAGCGCCACATACACGGTATCGGCATCGAACAGATCGGCGCGGATATCATTGACGAAGGCCGTCTTTGGCACGCCCGGTAAGGAGCCCGCCTCAACCTTGCGCCATGAGCCACCGCCGTTATTCGAAATTTGGATGAGCCCGTCGTCGGTTCCTGCGTACAACAACTCTTCATTCAGCGGCGACTGCGCCAGCGAGGTAATGGTGTTGTAATCCGACATGGCTTTCAGATCCCAGGGTGCGTCCCAGCTCCAGGTCTTACCCATAAAGGGGAGCAACATGCGGTCCTGATTTCTCGTCAAATCACCCGAGATCGCCCTCCAGCTATCGCCGCGATCATCTGAGCGCCAGACCCGCTGCGAGGCAAAGTAGAGCCGGGTCGGGTCATGGGGGCTCACCAGAATCGGTGAGTCCCAGTTGTAGCGCTCGGGCGGATCGCCCGGTGCGGGTTGCGGTTTGATGTACACCGATTCACTGGTCGGCAGGTCGATGCGCGTTATGTTGCCTTGCTGCCACTGGGCGTAGAGCACATCGGGATTGCCCGGTTCGGTTGCTGGCTGGTGCCCGTCACCGCCAAGCACGACCCGCCAATCGGCGGTGCGAATACCATGCACGTTATCGGTTCGCGAGGGGCCGCCCTGCGTATTGTTGTCCTGCGTACCACCATAGATATTGTAAAAGGGTTCGCTGTCATCCAGCGCCAACTTGTAATACTGGGTGACCGGCAGATTCTCCATGTAGCGCCAGGTGTCACCGAGATCAAAACTCTCATAAAGACCACCGTCAGTGCCCATCATGATGTAGTCGGGATCTGTGGGATGAAACACAATGGCATGCATGTCGCCATGCTGATTGGGGTGCGGCATGGGCGCGAAGGTTTTGCCGCCGTCCTCGGATTTCTGCACCGTGGGCCCAACAAGATACAGTCGATCAAACTGATGCGGGCTGGCGTAAATTTCCTGATAGTAATGGGGGCCCGTACCACCACCCACGGCATCCGCACCTTTCACCCAGCTGGCGCCTCGATCATCTGAACGCCACACTCCCCCCTGGGTGCGGTTCAGCTCGATCGCCGCGTAAACCACATCGGGGTTCTGCGGCGAGATGGTGAGGCCAATCTTGCCCATGTTGCCCGCGGGCAAGCCCTCGGCGAGCCGGGTCCACGTCATGCCGCCGTCGGTCGAGCGATGGACACCGCTCTGAGGCCCACCCCCCATATAGCCCGCCACCGTCCGATGATGCTGCCACGTCGCGGCATAAAGCGTGTTGGGATCACGCGGATCAATAATCACGTCAGCTACGCCGGTCCATTCGTCGTCACCCAGCGTCTTTTGCCAGGTCTCACCGCCATCAGTGGTAACGAAAAGCCCACGATCACCCCCTTTTGACCAAAGCGGTCCATGGACCGCCGCCCAGACTATGTTCGAGTTCTCCGGGTGCACCAGAATGGTGGAGATATGCTGTGATGCTTCAAGGCCTTTGTTCTGCCAGGTTTTGCCGCCATCATCCGAGCGATAAATGCCATCGCCGAAACCCACATGTCGGCCACCCACATCTTCGCCTGTCCCGACCCATACGGTTTTTGGGTTCGAAGGGTCCACCGTGACATTGCCGATGGAATAACTGGTCTGATCGTCAAAAATAGGTTGCCAGGTGACGCCCGCATTAGTTGTCTTCCAAACACCGCCGGACCCCACCGCGACGTACCAGGTACTGAGGTCTTGGGGATCCCAATCAATATCGGCAATGCGACCAGACATAAAGGCCGGTCCGATATTGCGCCAGCTAAATCCCGCAAGCGGCGCCCCCGCCTCTTCCTCCGCTGAGATCGCACTGAGCGGTGTCATCAGCGCCGTCGCGCTGAAAAGGGTGACTGCGAAACCAAGTGCTTTCATGGGTTGTCCTTTTTTAATTATTCAGATCGAACAAGCATAGCACCGGAACTCTGCCCGATCAGAGGGGCTGTTAAGAACAAAATCGTAACGAGGGGTGAGCAGTCGATTACGACCCGGGAGTCCAAGTCACACCCAGCGAGAATGCGCGCCCGGGCTGCAGGGGCGCCAAGTCATCAGCCGAGCCATAGAAATTCTTGTCGGAGCAATTCAGGCAAGCCAGACTGCACTGCCACTGGGCGCTGATATCCCAGGCAAGGCGCAGATTCGCTACGGTGGTCGCATCAAGTGGCACCTCCCCCGGACCAAAGCGGGGCCGCTCAGGCCGATGCATCACATCAACCGCGGCGGAAAAAGCCGCGTTTCGATACTTCCCTAAATAACGCCAGCCGGGTGGGTTCAAATCAGCCAACGCATCGCCAGTCACGCGCTCATCCCCAGTTTGATGCTGATAACTCAGCTGATGCTGCCACGCTCCACTGGGTTGATAATCAAGGGTGACCTCATAGCCCTCAATAGTGCCCTCTCCGAGGTTGCGGTAACTCCGCAGATCCCCGTCGACGCTATAGCGCTCGATATAGTCCTGAATTTTGGTGCGATAGGCATTCATTGAAATCGTCACCGCCCCGATGACACCCGAGACTCCCACCTCCGCGGCGCGACTGCGCTCTCTTTCGAGCGCTGGGTTTCCTTCAATCGAACCCCGCGCCGTAATCCCTCGGTAATACAGTTCGCTCAACGTTGGAAAACGAAACCCCGAGCCCGCGTTGGCGTAAACCATCCAGTTCGGCGACAACTGGCCGTCCAATCTGAGACTCGCGCTGGGCGCGGAATGGTGCCGTTTGGCACCCACGGCGGTCTGGCTGATGTGATCAAAACGAAAACCCATCCCCAGATGCCACGATCCAAGGCGCCATTCGTGATCCACAAATAAACCGGCGTTGTCTTGCTGCCCATCCACGGGGGTATTACTCACAATCACATCACCTGAGGCGTCTCTCTCCCGATAGCGGATCTCAACGCCCCTGCGACCGACCCACTCGAGGCCCATACGCCCCGTACCACCCGCAAGGTCATTGGCGAGATAGAACAGTGACCCGACGGTTTGCGCGCGGTACTGGTTCTCGGCAGCGGTACCGTCTGGCTGCATTGTGCGGGACTGCCAGTCTTGCGCATGATGGAAGCCGCGCCACAACCACTTGTGCTCTCGCGCTAACTCAAACTTGAGCACACTGTGACGCTCGTGGGGATAATCGGTGATTTGGATATCGGGAAAGGCCTTGGATGACTTGCCGATGTCTTGTCCCCAACTCCCTAATGCGCTGACGCGCGCGGTCAAACCATTCCAACGCGTGCGATGTTGCAGTTGTACTGCGGTTTGCCGGTACTGCGAGTGCAACGATTCACCGTTAGCCGCCTCAGCGTCGTTGGCACGGCGCAGTGTCCACCCAAGACTGGTATCGGCACCGAGGGGGGCACCTACCGAAAGACTCCGCGCGGCGTCATTGGTTTGCGCCGAAGCATTCATGACAGGGGCGCTAAACCATTGCGGTTTTACGGTGACCACACCGCCCATCGCCTCCGATCCATAAAGCGCCGATACCGGACCCATCACACCACTCACCGATTGGAGCAGAAACGGCGGCAAAAACCCGATGGCATTGCCCGCGGGACGGTCCGTGACAATGGGTACCCCATCGATTTCCGTGCGAATGCGCGCACGACTCAGGCCACGCAAGCTGTAACTTTGGAATAATCCGCCCTGCCCGTTCAGGCTGATCCCCGGAGCAGCGGCCAGCCAATCAGCAAGGGTACGATCGAGCGACACCTGATCGTCCCGGGTTACCAAGGGCACGTTGGTCGATCCCGATAGCGCCTGCGAGAGCTCGTTGCGGGCACCGAGAATCACCACCTCCTCGAGCTCGCTGGCACTGGGATGCGAGCACAAGGTGGTTACGAGAAAGACAATACAGAGCGCCTTTGTATTAATAGCCCATCCCAAACAGCACGGGCATGAGATCCCGCTCGTTAGGGCCCTCAAACATCGCCTCGTTGCGGCCAGGGTGGCTCCGATAACGGGGGCCCGACAGAAGTTCATTATCGTGACGCGGGCGCCCACAGCTTGCGGCGCCATGTAAACGACTCAGGAAAGCACCAACAGAGCAAACAGCAGTAGCCCGCTCCCAGACGTAATCAGTGTTGTCTTTCGCAGTCGATCAGAAGACAACCCCAGCCAAAGACCGCTGAGCATGACAAACAGCATGCCCGCCGCAAAAAACTGTTGGTAGGTCTTGTAGGCCGAGGGGCCATGCCCCATGTGCAGCTCGATCATTCGCTTTTGTAGTGACGGTGTGTTGTACCGTACAGACACCTCGTCACCGTCGACATCGAGGGTATAAAACGGCCGTGTGGTGGGCCGTGTTATCAAGCGCGAGCCGCTCTGCTTGACGTAATCAAAGTCAAAATCCAGCACCTCCAACTCTTCCAATGCGGACGTGACCGCGGCGTGGCTAGGGTCAGCCAACAAAACCTCACCCGAGTCGAGGGTGCCTATCAACGTTTGCTCCACGGTGCCCTTTATACCTATAAGATACAGGCCGCCAGACGATGCCACCAACACGATCGCCGCAGCAAAAAAAGCAGAAAAATACAAATGCAACTTAATAAGTAAGGCGCGGGCCATGGTAACTGTCCTGTCAGGCGTTAAAGTGGGGAGCAGCGGGTTCGGATCCGAGCTCGGGGTGTGAGCATTGTGCCCGAAGGCATCAGCGCACACCAACTGGCACCCTTCGCCGGCAGGACCATGGCGGGCGCTAGGGGATCCGAGTAGAGTGAGCGTCAGCGCACGCCAAGAGCCACTCTCATAAGCATCTAGGCGCCTGTGGCGCCGCCGATTATTGTAAGAGGCTATCCGTTGTCATCGCTTGAGTTCACCACGAGTCCCTTTGCCGAGGCGCTACTGTGCGGTGCAGCGAAGCACCCCGAGCGCGACTGTATTGTGGTCAGTGATCAGCGGGTAACCTATGCCGAGCAGGCAACGCGAGCGCGCGAGGTGGGCCGCTCGCTGATCGCCCTCGGTATCAAGCGCGGCGATCGCGTGGGCATCCTCATGGCCAATGGTCTCGATTACACCGACATTTTATTTGGTGCATCGCTGATTGGTGCCATTCCTGTGCTGTACAACGCCCGCTTCAAAGCCCGCGAAATTGCCCACGTCACCAACGACGCCGGCATTAAGGTGATCGTTACTAACGACGTCACCGAGCAACACACCGACTACGTAGAACTCCTGAACCGGGCAGATGTCCGCCAAGCACCATCGCTACAGACCCAAGTGTTTTTGGGCACTGAGCAGCGCGAAGACTTTATGGATCGCGAGACCTTTTACGGCCTTGCCGATACCGTAGACGCCAACGCGGTCGATCAACGACACGCAGGGACCGCGGTGACGGACCTGGCGCTCATGTTTTACACGTCAGGGACCACGGCCATGCCCAAGGGCTGCCCACTCAACCACATCGTGCTGCAATACGCAGGCGTTGTGGGGGGCACCGAGCGCCTGGGTTTGCTCGAGGGCGATGTGGTGTGGAGCCCGCTGCCCATGTTCCACAGCGCGTTCACCCAACCGCTGACCGGCACGCTGCACGTTGGCGGGACGTTTGTCTCCATGACTCACTTTAATCCGGACGAGGCGCTCGACCTGCTCGCCCGAGAGCGCGTGACAGTGGCGTTTCCCGCGTTCCCGACTATTACGCTGCAAGTCCTCAATCATCCGCGCTACACGCCAGAAACGCTTAACGGCGTGCGTGTCATGCTCAACGTGGGGCCCCCAGAGGAATTGGTCGCTATGCAGGCACTCATGCCGCATACCACCCAGATCACCTGCTTTGGGATGAGCGAATGCGGTGGTTCGGTGGCGATGTGTCATCCCGATGAATCCCTCGAGCAACGCTCGGACTGCTCGGGAAAGGCACTGCCGGGCCTTGAGATCGCCGTGCGCGACCCGGAAACGGGAGAAACGCTGGCTCCAGGAGAACGGGGAGAAATCGTGACCCACGGTATTAGCGTGTTTGACGGCTACTACAACGACTCCGAGAAAACCGCGGCGGCGTTCTGGGAGGATGGCTGGTTCCGCACGGGCGATTTGGGCGTATTGGATCAGGACGGTCGCATTACTTTCAAGGGCAGGCTCAAAGACATGCTCAAGGTGGGCGGTGAGAACGTAGCGGCGATCGAGATTGAGGGCTACCTGGCGCTCCACCCCTCGGTGAACCTGGCGCAGGTCGTGGGCTTACCGGATGAAAAGTACGGCGAGGTACCCGTAGCGTTTATCGAGCTCGTGCCCGGCAATCACGCCACGGAGGCCGACATTATCGACTTTTGTCAGGGGGAAATCGCGAGTTTCAAAATCCCGCGGCACGTCCGTTTTGTCGATGAGTGGCCGATGGGCGCCACTAAAATTCTCAAATACGTGCTACGCGAGAGAATCAGTGCCGAGATGGGCGTCGACTGAGATCACTATCACTGCCGCAACTAGGGCCGCGAGGGTATGCGGGCGCTCGCCTCTCCCTTGAGGATCACCTCACCCTTTTGGTTACGTTGCCACACCGCGCAGATGATAACGCCTCCGCTTCCCTCAATTGGCTCCAGCGCGAGCACCTCTCCGCCACAACGCAACGTGTCTTCAGGAAAGACATTCGCGGCAAAGCGCATCTTGGTTCCGACCAGATCCCAAGGGTTGTGCAGCAAAGACGTGAAGTAACGGTATAGATAGGCCTGATTCAGCGGCCCCTGCTGCACCACATCGTTTAAGCCCCGCTCCTGTGCGTAAACGCGATCCAAATGCAGGGGATTGGTGTCTCTTAAGATCAGCGCAATCGGGATGTAGTCAAATCGGTCCATGGGCCCAAAATCAATGCTGGGCAGTAGCATGTCGACCGCGTAATCCTCAAAAAACGGCTTGTCTATGCTCTCAATCATTTGAACAAAATGTAGGACTGCTGACCGGACATCAGCAGATCCTCGTCGTGCTCGCCCGCTATTTTGAAAGTCACTTCGATCACGTCGAAGCGGCTCTTCCCCTGTTTTTCGTACACATCGCTAATGGCAGCAGCAATCGACACCGACTCGCCAACAACAAGGGGCCTGTGAAACTCAATGGCCTGCTCGCCGAACATGGCCGTGCCGTTGCGGTAGTCAAACAGAAAGTCCTCTTGCCAGTCGAAGGTTTTTAACAGCCCCAATACCGCAACAAATGGCGCAAACGAAGGTGGCGCCAAACGCCCTGAATCTGCTTCACCATCATCGAGTGGCGCGAAGTCAGGTTCGGCAACCACACCGAGAAAATCGTCCACGTCGACTTGCGAGACGGTATAGGTGGCCGCACGCAATTGGCGACCGATCAGGGCGGCGCGATCCACAGTCATCCGTTAGCTCTCTTTCGCATGGCGGCCTGTCTCCAGCCGCAAGTCGCAGCATGTTAACAGCTGGGGATCGGGGGTGCGGTGGATGACCAAAAAATAGCCGCACTGGTCGTCGGCGTGCTTGACGATAAAGGGCGTCTTACTCGATAACTGAAGTCTCCGCATGGATTATCTTGCGCCGGTATAGCGCCCAACTCATGAGCCAAAAAAAACCGGGCTGAGCCCGGTTTTCATATCAAAGGTGTTTACCTTAACTAGCCGCGCGCCATCTTGATGCGGCCCTTGGCTTTGGGTTGCTGCTCAAGGAATTTGAGCGCCCATGCCTGAAATTCGGGCTGACGAGGCGGCTCAAGCCCGGTTTCTTTCTTGCAGCGCTTCTTGAGCTCGGCAATCTCACCACCGCGGTCAAACATTTTGACCTTGCCGCGTTGCTTCGCCATTTTGGCGCGCAGCGCCGCGGTCTTTTTCTCGTCCACGGTCAGGTCCGCCTTCATTACCACGCCGTAACGCTTGGCACCCTCGGAGGATACGAGACCGGCGCGCACGTCGAACTCGACCCGCTCGGTCTCGCGCTTCAAGGGGTCACCGCAGCCACCACCGCCCCAGGTGTTGAAGTACAGAATGTCACCTGCACCGACCGCGATGCGGTCGCACTTGCTCGGCAGCTTTTCTTCCGAGCCGTCAGTGCGCTTGAGGATCTTCTCCGAGCGCCGACCCGGCAAGCCACCGTTCACGCCCCAGGGATAGGTTAGCCAGCGATCATCGTGTATCGAGATCGTGCCGGGCTCCAAGAAGCAGTAACCCATGCGCAGACCGTTACCGCCGCGGTTATAGCCTGCGCCACCGCTATCAGTAATGGTCTCGTAAGTCTCGATGCGCAGCGGGAAGTAGCTCTCGAGGAACTCATTGGGCACGTTAGTGAAGCTCGGCCACAGTGAGTGCCCGTCGGGACCATCGCCCGAGGGCTTGCCAGGGATGCCACCAAAACCGATGGAGTACAGCTGGTACCACTCACCGTTCTTGTCATAGCCCGAGTACATAAAGTGCGGGCTATCTGAGAACCCGGCGCCGGCCAGGAAGTCGGGATCGCCCTGACCCAACAAGCCGCCCAGCACATCAAAAATACGCCCGAGCGCGTGGGTACGACAGGAGAGCGCTGCAGGCTCCCGCGGTTTGAGCAAAGTACCCTCGGGAATCCGCACTTCCATCAGGTCATAGAAGCCATCGTTAAACATAATCTGGGGATCAAACACCATGATCATGTAAACGCCGCAGAACATCTTGAACATTTCTTCGTTGAGGTAGAAGTTAATCGAGCTGATGGACTGCGGGTCCGTACCCTCAAAGTCAAAAATGACCTTGTCCTTCTGCCGCCACATGGCGCACTTAATGCGATACGGGCCCATGCCCAGACCATCGTCACAAATGTAGTCCTCGAAGTACTGCTTCTTCTCGGGCACCGTGGTCTTGATGAGTTTGGACATAGCGCGCTTGTTGCGATCCAACAGTTCATCGAGCGCTGAATAAAACTCGTCATCACCAAAACGCTCCGCCATCTCGATCACGCGCTTCTCGGCGGTGCGAATGGCCGCAACCAGTGCGTTAAAGTCACTGCGGTTCCAATTCGGCATACGGCAGTTGTGCAAAATCAGCTCAAGCACATCTGACTGCAGCTCGTCTTTTTTGTAGATCTTCATCGGCGGGATACGAATCCCCTCTTCGAAGATCTCGCGGGCATCGGTCGGCAAACTGCCTGGCACCTTACCGCCGACGTCGGTCATGTGTCCGAACATCGCGGCATAGGCAATCAAGCGGCCGTCTTTAAAGATCGGGCGCAGTAGCAACCAATCATTAATGTGACTGATGGCGCCGTTGCACGCGTAGGGATCAGTGGTCAGGAACAAATCACCCTCTTCGATGGTGCCGTCGTAGGCTTCTTTAAAGCCATGGATAAAGCTGCCGAACTGGCCCACGACCATCTTGCCTTCGAGGTTGGCGATCATCGGGAACTCGTCGTGCTGCTCACGAATTCCGGGCGACATGGCTGTTCTGAAGAGCACGGCGTCCATCTCATAGCGGGCATTCATCATCGCGTTCTCGATGATGTCCAGCGTGATGGGATCCATGTCCTTGCGCTTAAACTTTTTGGTGTTGGTTTCAACAATAGTGGCTGGCATGACTGTCTCCCCCGCTTACGCTGACGGTGTGATGAGGATGTTGCCGAACTTGTCGACGTTACCGGTATGCCCGGAGAGGATGACCGTGGTCGAATCCATCTCCAGCACAATGGCCGGACCCTCTATTTTGTTGCCGGCTTTCAACATATCCCGGCGATACAGACTCGCCTGCATGTCTTTGCCTTCCATAAAGACCTTCGAGGTACCAATCTTGGCTGCAGCCACCGGCGTCCGGCTACCCGAACCACTCAGCTGGCGCGCCTCGATCTCAGCGCTCTTGCCCTGGGCAACGGCGCGTAAATTGACGATCTCTTTGTCCGAATCCAGCGCGAAGGTAAAGAGCTGACGGTGCATCTCGTCAAAAGGATCACCAATGACCGACAAGCCCTTGGACTTCAGCTTCTTAAGATCAAAATCAACCGTGAGCTGCAGGCCCTGCCCCTGGTATCGGATATCGGCCTGATAAGTCACCGACCGATGCGCCTTGGGCACGCCTTCCTTCTCCAGCGTCTTCAGCGCCTTATTGGCGAGCTGCTGGTAAATCTTGGTGAGTTCCGACGTTGTCGTATTCGCGAAGCGTCGAATATAGGTGCGCGAAGCTTCATCGCGCACCCGGGTGGTCGCATCGCCATAGGCGCACAACACACCGGGGCCCGGCGGGATAATCACCGGCCAGCTATTCATCAGCTTGCCGAGCGCGTTCGCGTGCAGCGGGCCCGCGCCACCAAAGCCAATCAAGGCGAAGTCACGCGGATCATGCCCCTGCTCTACCGACACCAGACGCAATGCGCCGTACATGTTCTCGTTGACGATATCGATAATGCCCGCTGCCGCGCGCTTAACTGAAATCCCCAAGGCGTCAGCCACCGGCTTGATGGCCTTCTCAGCGAGGTCCCTGCGGATTTCCATATCACCGCCGAGGCGAACTTCGCTGGGCAGATAGCCCAGCACCACGTTGGCGTCGGTCACCGTGGGCAGCTCGCCGCCCTTGTTATAAGCGGCGGGGCCAGGCTCAGCACCTGCACTCTCTGGGCCCACGCGCAATGCGCCCGTGAGCTCGGGTACGTGGGCGATGGAGCCGCCGCCGGCACCCACCGTTCGCACATCGACCGAAGAAGCCCGCACGGTGACATCACCCACGGTGGTCTCTCGTCGAAGCTGCGCTTTACTGTCTTGCACCAGCGCCACATCGGTCGACGTGCCGCCCATATCAAAGGTCAGCAGATTGCCGAAACCTGCCTGCTTGGCTACCCACACCGCACCCGATACACCCCCCGCGGGGCCAGACATTAACAGGTTCACTGGCAGTGACTGCGCAATCTTGGCCGAGGCCATACCGCCGTCCGAGCGCAGGATGTGTAGCTTCACGTCCTTCATCTTGGCTTTGAGCTTGCGCTCGAGATTCTTCACGTAGGCTGCGACCTTGGGCCGCACGTAAGAGTTCGCCACTGTAGTAATTGTGCGCTCGTACTCCTGCATCTCGGGTACCACGTCGTAAGAGAGCGACACGGGAATACCGGGTAGCACCTGCTTGGCGATTTTCTCCACCTCCCTCTCGTGCGCGGGATTGGCGTAGGAGTTCACCAAAGACACAGTGAGCGCCTCGATGTTTTCATTTTTAAGCCGCTTGAGCTCTTTGGTCAGTGCCGCTTTATTCAGCTTGCGCACCACTTTGCCATCGGCGCCCATGCGCTCGTCTGCCTCAATAGTGCAGGCCAAGGGTGCAAGAGGTTCACTCTTGTTGTAGATCACCCAGCCACCGAGACCACCCGGCACATAGGAGCGGGCGATTTGCAGGACCTGCTTATAACCCTTGGTCGTTACCAGACCCACTTTGGCGCCCGTGCCGGTCAAGACGGTATTCGTTGCCACTGTGGTGCCGTGCATCACCTGCGAAATTTCGCTCGGATCAACGCCTGCGTTGTCGCAGACCTTGGCTACCCCGTTCATCACGCCAATCGATGAATCTGAAGGGGTGCTGGGGACCTTTGCGGTATGAATAGAACCGGATTTTTCGTCGACCAAAATTAGGTCTGTAAATGTGCCGCCGACGTCGACACCAAGACGATAAGGCATGCTGGCCTCCTCTTGTTAAGGATCTCGTGTGATCTCACTGCGATGTGCTCAGGGCCGGTTAGCGCCTCTAACCTCTGATGACGCTTGGGGAAATCCCTGCGCCAGAAACAATTGACCGGACATTTGCTACAATTTCGCGTCGGTGCCAACGATGCACCAATCCGGGTAGACGTGCAAGGTATGATCCCGCCCTGCCCCCACATTTTTTGGAGTCGACCATGATGAAGCCTCTCGCCGGTATCCGCGTGCTTGCCATAGAGCAATTTGGCGCAGGCCCATACGGTTCGATGTATCTCGCGGAATTGGGCGCCGAGGTGATCAAGATCGAGAACCGCGCCGCAGGGGGCGACCCTGCGCGGCAGTCAGGCTCGGTGCGCTTGGCCGAGGACGACAGCGCCTATTTTCAGGCTTTTAATCTGGCCAAGCGTAGCGTCACCTTGAACCTCAAAAGCGACGAAGGCCGCGCACTTTTTCACGAACTGGTGCGCACCAGTGACGTGGTCTGGAACAACCTCCGCGGCAGCCAGCCCAAGAAAATGGGCCTCGATTACGAAGCACTGCAGGTCGTCAAACCCGACATCATTTGCACGCATATTTCTGCCTACGGGCGCGACAACGACCGCGCGGATTGGCCGGGGTACGACTACCTGATGCAAGCCGAGTGCGGTTTTTTGTCGGTGACCGGTGAGCCAGGCACCCCACCCGCACGCTTTGGTTTGTCGATGATCGATTTCATGACCGGCGTCGTGGCGGCACTGGGCTGCGTGTCGGCATTGCTCGCCCGCGCCAATCAGGGCGGGCGCGATGTGGACATCAGTTTGTTCGATGTCGCGTTACACCAACTGACCTACCCCGGCACCTGGTACCTGAACCATGGCATCGAAACCGGTCGGGTCGCGCGCTCAGCGCACCCCTACAACACGCCGGTTCAGCTCTATAAAACTCAAGACGGCTGGATTTTTATCATGTGCATGACCGATAAATTCTGGCAGCTGTTGCTGGAGCGCACCGGGCACACCGAACTTGCAGAGGACGCACGTTTTAGCTCAATGGCCGCGCGAGCGGAAAACCGCGATGCGCTGACCCAGGTGCTCGATGAGATCTTTCAGGGAGAAGGCACCGACCACTGGTTCGCCTTGCTACAAACGTATATTCCCGTCGCGCCGGTCTATGACCTGCCCAGCGCACTGGACAATCCGTTTGTGACGTCAATTGGGATGATGCAAACGCTAGAGCATCGAGAGTTTGGGACCTACCGGGGGCTCAGCAATCCGATCAAGGTCGATAACCAGAGACTCTCCACTGACTGCGGCGCCGGCCTCGGGGCCGATAACGCCGCGATTCTGGGCGGCGAGTTAGGCATTGAGAACCTAGAGGATCTCGCGGCACGTGGGGTTATTTAAAAACGGCCTCGAAGGCAGGGCCGCAACGCGCGAGATCGCGGATCGCGTGAATCGGTGCGAGTGCGAGTAGGGCCACATAATAAGGCAAAAAGTGCGACCTCATGCCAGCCGGACAACGATGCCTGAAGCCCCGCGGCACCCCGGATCCTGCACTGGACAGAATACGGGGCCGAGATTGGAGGTTCAGTCGCTGACGGGGATATCCCCAACGGCGACGAACGCAGTCTCAGTGGCTGTCGAGAAATTCAAACAAGATTTTACAGAAAGCGATTTTTTCCTCTTTCCCCGCCACCACGTGGGCGACGTCTTCCATGGTGACGCCCACTGAGTTCCTGAGCCCCTCCTCGAGCGGTTTTGTCGTCCGCGGGCCGGTAATAATGTCCTCGCCCGCGTGAATCACCAAGGTCGGCGCTTCGATGTCACCGAGGTGGGGGCGGATATCGTGACCGCGACACGCCTGCACAAAGCGCAGGTGCGTTTGTATGCGACCCTCGAGCGCGCCCCACACTCCGCCGCTACCCAAGAGCTTTTCGCGATTGGCGTTGTAGTAATCGGGTTTAAAAGACAGCGACGCCACCATCGACTGGAAAGCATGGAACCCGGCATGCTCATGAATATCGCCGAACGCTTGCAGATGGTCTGACAGCATCGGATCGGCCCAGGTCCAGCAGCCCATATTGACCATACAACGCACAAGATCCGGCCGCTTGAGTGCCACCCACTGGCCGATACAGGCGCCAATGCCCACCAAGCCCACGAAATACACCGACTTCATATTGAGATGATCTAAAAGCCCGATGATGTCGTCGGCAAAGAGCTGCGTGGATGCAGTTACCGAGTAATCATCTGTCGATTCGCCGAGGCCGCGATAATCAATAATCACAGTTGAGTACTGGTCGGTCATACCCCGCGCTAGATAATGGCTTCGACCATGACAAAACGTATCCCACCCGCCTATATAGACCGCAGGGGGGCCGTCACCATGCACTTCGTAGTACATGTCGTGACCGTTAATCTGGGCAATAGGCATAGCGAACTCCTGTGGAACGATAAATTAGGGTAAATGAGGGTGCTCAGAGCGCGTTGATATGCGCCAGCACCTGCTGCAAGTCGACCACGTCGGCGTAGCGCCGACCCACGTCGCGCAAATTACTGGCGTGAGCCTCTTCGTCCTGATCACCACAGCAATCGGCCGGCACAATGGTTCTGAATCCCGCCGAGAAGCTGTCCACGATCGACGCACGCACGCAGCCCGAAGTCGTACAGCCGGTGATGATGGTCGTGTCGATGCAGTGTTTTACCAGCCAGGGTTTTAGCGGCGTCTCGTAAAAAATAGAGGGGGCGGTTTTAATAAATTGAAAAACGTAGTCGTCGTCGCGAATGCGGGGGTCTAGCTCGGTGCACGGGTGCCCGTGATAAAAACTGCCGTCAAACAGCGTGTCGATCTTCCAGTAGGTCATTTCATCCGGCCCACCCCAGGAGACCGCGCAGGAAGCAGCCGGAATGCCTTTGGCCTTGCAAGCAGCCAGCAAGGTGGCGGTGTTATCTACCGCGCGTTGCACATGATCGCTGCGCCCCAGAGGGTTACTGGCGTCGGTGAACCCTTTCTGGAAATCAACCATGACAAGCGCAGGCCGCTCGCCAAAACCGATGTCTCGTGAGCCATAGCCGGCCTGTGCAAATTTATCCATGGATGGTTTAAACCTCGCTGATGCCCGTCACGCGGGGTCAGACAATATGACTTAGAATGTACGAACATTTCAAGAAAAGCGATCTCGCCATGAGTCAACCGAGCTTTATCGATACGTTCAGCCAGCAGTTCTCCCTCGAGCCGGCCCGCACTGCGCTGCTGGTGATCGATATGCAAAACGCCACCGGCAACCGCGAGATGGGGCTTGGCAAACTACTCGCAGAACAAGGCAACGGCGCCTCTGCACAATATCGCTTTGATCGTATCGACCAGCTCCTGATCCCCAACATACAAAAGCTGATCAAGGGATTCCGTGACGCGGGCGCACACGTCATCTGGATAACTTATGGCGCTAACGCGGCGGATGCCAGCGACGCGCCGCCCCACATTGCACCGATCATCAAGGCCACCAACAACATCGCGGGTCAGCCCGAGCACGAGATCGTCGACGCGCTGAAACCCGGGCCGGGTGACCTAGTGCTCAACAAGACCACGCAGGGCGCATTCCGCTCCACTGCATTGGATAGCTCACTGCGAGCGCTGGGGGTCACCACCGTAGTTTCCACCGGGGTGTCAACCAATAACTGCGTGGCAATGACCTCGATGGAGGCCTGTGATCTGCAGTATCGCGTGGTGGTTGCCAGTGATGGTACGGGAACAGACAGTGACGAGATGCAGGAAGCGACTCTGACGATGTTGCGCCGGCTCTGGGCACGGGTGCTGAGCACCGATGAGATTCTTACTGAGTTGCAGGCAGGCGGACAAGGCTCCTGAGCACCGCGTTAAAACCCAGCCTCACAGGGACCGTGCTGGTCGCGTCGGGGGCCATACTGATCGCAGGGAAAGGCCTGTTCGCCAAAGCCCTGTATGGCATGGGGCTCACCTTTCACGATGTTGCGGCCATTCGTTCGGTACTGGCCGTGCCCGGCTTTGCATTGCTTGCGTGGCTCTATCGCGGGCGCAACACTCCCAGCGCTCAAGCAGGCCTGCAGCGCCGGGACGTCCTACTGGCGATCTTCGCCGGCGTGCTGTGCTATTACCTTGGCGCACTCGCTAATTTTTTTGCGCTAACGATTATCGATGCCAGCGTTGAGCGACCCCTCCTATTCGCCTATCCGATATTCGTGGTGCTGATCACCACCGCTATCGATCGCAAACCGCCCTCGGCCCGGGTCATCTTGGCGCTATTACTGACCTCGCTAGGCGTCATACTGGTCACCGACGCGCTCAATACCCGCCTCACAGATGCCGAGTGGTCCGGCATGGGCTGGATCCTTTTTTGCTCGATCAGTATCGCGATCTATTTTTTGATCAGCGGCGAGCTGACCCAGCGCCTGGGCAGCGGGCTGTTTACCTTCATCGCCATGACCGCTGCCGCCATTGGCTTCGCCGGGCACTATCAGGTCGTGCAGGGTTGGCAGAATATTGCGCTGAGCTCTACCGCATGGCTCACGTTGGGTGGACTCATCGTTTTTTCTACCGTCCTGCCGTTGTTTCTGATGGCGGAGGGAGTCCGCCGCGTGGGCGCCTCCCGCGCCTCACTCATCAGCACGCTGGGACCACCCGCCACGGCGGTCATGGCCTATGAACTGACCGGCGAGGTGCTCTCAGCGGGGCAGCTGATGGGGATCGCTTTGGTTCTCGTTGGGGTTTTGGCACTGGAGCTGGGACGGACCCGCACCGCCTGACCAACGATTAGCCCAGCGAGTTGGTAATCGCTGCAAATGTCCGTACAATTAACCCGTATCTTTTCCGGAGCCCTCCTGTGACCGCGATTCGCCCGCTAAGCCCATCCTTTGGCGCCGAAGTACTGGATTTTCAGCTATCCAGCACCCCCTCCAGTGAGGACGTAGCCAACATTCGCGCACTCTGGGCAGAACACAAGGTCTTGCTGTTCAGAAACCAGTCATTCGATGAGGCCGCGTTAGTGGGTTTCAGCCAACAATTCGGTGCACTGGAAATTCATGTGCGCGAAGAATATCTCTCTCCCGAGCACCCCGAAATCCTCTATGTGTCAAATATTGAGCGCGACGGTCGGCGTATCGGGATTCTGTCTGACAACGAGGTGGGTTGGCACTACGACCAGATCTACCTGCCCAAACCGGCGGTCGGTTCTTTGCTGATGGCTGACACGCTGCCACCGGAGGGCGGCAATACCGAGTTCGCGGACATGTGCGCGGCGTGGGACGCCCTCCCCGAAGAAACGCAACAGAAGCTTGAGGGATGCCTGGCCAATCAGTCATACGAGGCTTTTAACAAAGCCTACAGCGTACCCACCAATAACAAACAGAAGGCGCGCTCGTCGGACATTCATCACCCGCTTGTGAGAACGCATCCGGTCACGGGGCGCAAAGCGCTGTACCTCTGCCCCGGTATGACTACCGAGATTGTGGGATGGGACGCCGAAGACAGCGCGGAGATGCTCGAGTTCTTGTTCGACTGGACCACACGACCCGAGTTTGTGTACTCGCACGAGTGGCAACCGGGCGATGCGCTGATGTGGGACAACGCCTGCACCATGCATCGCCGCGACCCGTTCGACCCGCAACATCAGCGCCTGATGAAGCGCACCACCATTCTGCCCCCAGCGGAGTTGGCGGTACCGTGCTGACCGCAGTCGAAGCCCGGGCCGTCAGCCCGGGGCTGCCCCCCATCAGGGAAGGCCGTTGCGGCTATTCCTGACCCTGATCACTGATCTCTGGTGGCTGGCAACCCGTTGCACAGCACTGACCGGGCTGCTTTTGTCGATTAGGCGCACCGGAGGAGCCGGTTTCTGCGACGCCACGATCCAGCAATCGCTCAACCAGCGCGCGACGCTCCTCAATGGGGTAGCGACGGAAAATCTCGCGCTTCATCGCCTGAGGCGAACCGCCGCCATGCAAACTGATGACCGAATACCAACCGCCGGTCGAAGACGCCGAAATATCGCCAAGGAAACGGGCGACCTGCGCACGCTGGTCGTAGGGGATATCGGGTCGGCCCGCGAGTAGCGTTGCGAGATCACCGGATGTGGCGGGGTTGTGATCCTCATCAGGCCCAGGTAATGCCACGATCAAGCCCCCCGACACCTCGTGGGCGATACGGTGCATGTCATAAATCTGGGTTGCCAACAGCAACTTGCCCACGTTGGAAAAAACGGGTTCTGGCATCCACGAACCGCATGGGTCCTCAATGCCATACACCGACGCTGCGACGCCGCAGGCAAAAAAGCCTTCGACCAACTTGATGAGCTCCGCCATGCTGTCACGCAGGTGCGGCACCGATTCCATATCGAGCCCATTGGCTTCCGTCATCAGCGCACCGGCGCCAATGAGCAGGTCACCAAATCCGGCCCTCGCACCGATACAGCTGTGCCGATGGTGATTCGCATAAGACGTAACCAGGTGCTCGGTGTACTCACTCTCCCCGGCAAAAAACACCTGATCCCAGGGCACAAACACCTGATCGAAATGACACACCGCCACGCTCTGTCCGTACTTGGCGCTGAACGCAGCGTCGGCCTCGCCCGGACGACCCGCAGGTCGCGAAATCAGCGTAAGTCCCTTGGCATCAATGGGCACCGCACAACACACGGCAAAGTCGGCATCTTCTTTACGCATGGTCCGGCAAGGCATGACCAGTAGCTCGTGCATATAGGGTCCGCCCGTGACGATCGCCTTAACCCCGGAGATCACAATGCCCTCAGCATTGCGCTGGGTGATGTGGACGTAACTATCCGCCACGGCCTGATCGCCCGGTCGTTTACTGCGATCACCTTTGCCATCGGTCATGGCAACACCCAACGTGAGATCCTCATCCTGAATACGGTGCAGGTAAGAGAGAAAACGCTCGTGCTGCTCGCCGCCCGTTTCCTCTGACATCTGCCAGGTGGCTTGATAAATCGCATTCAGCGCATCATGGGTAAGATAGCGCTGGGCGCAGCCGCTTTCGCGACACAGTAGCCGCACCGCCTCAAGCTTGGAGAGTAGATCTTCTGAGTGGCGGTTGATGTGCAGCATCCGGTTTACGGTTTTTCCCGAAGTGCTTTGTTCCGCCAGCATCAAACCCCCATATTCGGGCTTTTGCGCAAAATCGTAGGTGACCCCTACGGCGCGAATGCCGGGCTGCAAACGAGGTTCGTCTGCTACCGACGCGATGCGATCACCGTCAACATATACTGTCGGGCTATAGCTACGCAGGCTTTCTGTGTATTCGGCTGCACTCATGATGCGGCCGCCGGCTTTCATTAACATCGGGCACTCCCTGGGCGATCAAGTCGCCTTGTTGGTCTCGGTCCGCAGCAGCGCCATCAGGCCTGTTACATCCTCGAGCTCATCCATGTGTTGCAGCGACTGCCATAGCGCCTCAGCCTGCTCACCGCTGATGGTTAATGTGCAGTTCGCCATAAACTTCTCGCATACCGATTCGGCGCTCAGCAGCTGGCCCGCCGCACCGCGATTGATCTCATCAAAGTGCTCCAGCACCCGACCGTCTGTGGTCGTAACGCGAACACCGCCAGAAAATACATCCGGGTAACGCGACCGCGCGTCATGCTCACAGTGGATACGTTGCGCAAGCGCAAGTACGTCACTATTGAGGCGTGCCTCGTCCTCAAGCTCTGCCAACCCAAACCGGCCCTCCGCCAAGGCGGTTGCAACCGCATAGGGGACGCTGAATTTCGCGTCGTATTCGCTTTGCGGCGCTCTCTTGCTCTCGATGGGATCCACCACCACCCCAAACTGCCGCTCGTGAAGTAGCACCGTCACCGACTCAATATCGTCAAGGGTAAGACCGTATTGCTGCCGCAGATGCAGCGCGGCGTCGACCGGAGCGTGGTTAAAGTGACAGATGGGATAGGGCTTGATAGCCACCGTACGTAATGCCCAGTCCTTGAATAACTGTGTCGAGAGGGTTTCTGTCTCTACTGACGTACCCGGCGCGTAGAGCGAATAAAAGCCGAACCGCCCACCATAGGCCTCCGCAGGCCCCTCAAAACCGCTAACACCGAGAGACGCCGCCTGCAGCGCCGCCGAAGCCGCCCAGCCCGGATGAAGCCGTTTGGTCCAACTGCCGTCGTCCAAGAACGCCATGCTACCGCTGCTCAAACTGAGAGCGACCCCCTGACTTCTGACCAGCGCTTGCTCGTCACCACCCAATAATCGGGCCGCGGCCACGGTGGCACCAAAAATGCCGACCACACCGGTGGGATGAAAGCCCACCTGCTGAAAGACTCCTCCCGCCTGAGCCCCCAGCAGCGCGTCAATTTCAATCGCTATCAGGGTTGCTAGTAACAAGCTGCGGCCATCCAATCGCTGGTGCTCGGCGAGCGCCAGCGCGGCGGGAAAGGCACTGGCTGAACAATGCACCACCGATGCCAGGTGCGTATCGTCATAATCGAGCCCATGAATCAGGAGACCATTTATCAGCGCCGCGTCGCGCAGCGCCACCCTGCGTTCCTGCCCGATAATGCTGGCGCTGCCCTCACTTCCTAACCTATCCAATGATTGCAACGAGGTTGACGCGAAATCGTAGTGCCTTGAGGCAAAAGCAATACCCACCGCGTCCGCGAGACACAGCTTGAGATAGCGCCAGATATCCTCGGGCACGTCACCAACCGAGAGCGCCACGGCGCGCTCGGCAATAGCGCGGCTCAGTGGCGCGACTTGCTGTTTTACGTGGGAGGGTTGCATGGTGCACTCCGGAAATGTCCGGACATGATACACAAAGCCGGCCCCGATGCCGACTTAGCAACGCCTGTCGGCTAGGCTCAGGTCGGTGTCTGCCTCAATAAGCCGGTATTAGCGCAAATCCGCGTGGCTTGGGCACCCCAGCTATGCCTTGGCGTGATCAGTCCTGCGACAACCTATCGGCCAGGGCGAGAATCCGCTGGCTTTTATAGACGATTGGATAATCGATGAAATAACCGTCGAGCTGAATAGATGCTGACCCCGCCGCTTCGGCCGCCTCAAAGGCAGCGACGACGGCGCGAGCATGGGCGATTTCAGCTTCGGATGGAGAAAAAACTTGGTGCGTCAGCGGCACTTGGCTGGGGTGAATGCACAATTTGCCACCAAAGCCAAACTGCTTGCCGTGCCCTGCTGACTGCA
>Ga0181574_10000625_pt1 | contig 33018 bp, 22 predicted proteins | sample 101ome_24_FD_145600 | JGI IMG/M metagenome (GOLD analysis project Ga0181574, IMG submission 145600) | Coastal salt marsh microbial communities from the Groves Creek Marsh, Skidaway Island, Georgia - 101410AT metaG (spades assembly) | ecosystem: Environmental > Aquatic > Marine > Intertidal zone... | reverse complement strand
GTCAACAAGGCCAGCAAGGTCAACAGGGCCAGCAAGGTCAACAAGGCCAGCAAGGTCAACAAGGCCAGCAAGGTCAACAAGGCCAGCAAGGTCAACAAGGCCAGCAACAGGACAACGGACAAGGTCAACAACAGCAAGGCGGCCAGCAAGGCGGCCAGCAAGGCGACCAGTCCGGCCAAGACCAAAACGGCCAGAACCAGAACGGTCAGAACGAGCAACAGCAAGGTCAGACGCAGAACGGACAGCAAGGTCAACAAGGCCAGCAGTCCGATCAGCAACAAGGTCAGCAGCTTGACAACCAAGATCAGAACGGCGAGAACGACAACGACGGCGACGGTATCCCTAACGACGTGGATAACGACGACGACAACGACGGTATCCCCGACTCAATCGATGACAACCCAATGGATCACGACAACGACGGCATCGACGATGCTGAAGATGACGATGATGACGGTGACGGCATCGACGATCGCGAGGAAGTGAACGATGCAGACCCCAACACGAACATCTACGACCACGACAACGATGGCATCTCCGATGCTGTCGATCTTGACATTGACAACGACGGAATCGACAACCGAGTTGATTACGAAGACGTCAACGGCAACGGTGTCATGGACGTTGGCGAAGACCGCCGACGCGACCACGACAACGATGGTATGGATGATGCTGAAGACGACGACGACGACAACGACGACATCCTCGATGTTGACGAAATCGACGGCGTTGCTGGTAGCTATCGTTACGACCACGACAACGATGGCATTTGGGACCTTACCGACACCGATGACGACAACGACGGTCTTCTGGACTGGTTTGAAGTCAACGACGGTAACGACCTTACGGGTCAGTTCGATGCTGACAACGATGGTGTGGATGACCACGAAGACGCCGACGACGACAACGACGGCATCCTGGACATCTTCGAATCCTGAAGTTGACATCGTGACCAGTCTGTCAAAGAACCGTCACCGACGGGTACAACGGGCGCTTCGAGGCCAAGGCCTCGGAGTGCCCCTTCTCCTTTTCTAAACAATTCAGTCTGCCCATGATACGCGAATGCTTGGGTGATACGGAAGCGTACATTCGACCCACGCCTTTCAAATAGGGTATTTCGGTGGAGGAGTGATTACGAGGTGCCCGTATGCTCTCCAAACAACATGTACAACACATCGAAGACCGCCAGCGACTTTCCATGGCCATCATCATCGTCTTTTTGATGCTGGCCAGCAGCCTTCTCGCCATCGTGCAGACGGTCCAGGATCAACCCGAGCCCTCTCGCGCCACCCGATTGGTTGATGGCGGAAACATCGGGATGACGCCGGTTCAATCCACGGACCAAGGAGGTCAAGGTGGTTGGGCAGGCGCTCAAGACGGCGGCATGGGATTGGCCCATGAAGCACTTGCCAACTTGATGTGGTCGGACCCCGGCGTTTCATCGGGTATCATCGTTGACCTTTCCGTTCTTGAAGCAGCCATTCCCGCCTATTCCACGTTCCTTGAAGAGACGAATGCAGGCGACCACGACAACGACGGCATCGACGATTTGAACGATCTCGACGACGACAACGACGGCATTTACGATTTGTTGGAGCGGTTTGACGGATGTTACGGCACCGATCCGTACGACCACGACAACGACGGTATCCTGGATGCCGACGACTGGGATGACGACAACGACGGCATTCTCGAAGGCCCTATTGATTTCGCAGCCCTTGAGGCACAAGGATTGGACCCTCGTAACGTATCAACGGACCGTTACCTCGACCCAACCACCGTCCACCCGTGGACCGGTGCTGCAGTGGGCAACTTCTACCTCGCCGACCAGAATCCAATGGACCACGACAACGACGGCGTGACCGATGAGGACAACGATGGCGCTGGACCAGGTCGGTACGATGAGGACGACGACAACGACGGACGAATTGACCAGTTCACCTGGCCCTGTGACATGGATTGGGACGGCATCCCCGATTATTTTGACACGGACGATGACAACGACGGTACACCCGACGTTTCCGATGCCCACCCTTACGACGCCAGCATCACGGGTACGATGGCCGCAGCCGCTGCCGCCAGCACAACCGATGATTTGGAATACGACGCAGCTCGCACGTGGACCTTCAACGAATACCGCGCATATTCTGGCGGCGTTGACTATGTCGACTGGGAACGCAACCGTGTCAACGGGGCAGGAGCAAGCGCCTCTGGATTTGGCGCCTTCGGGGCTCAAGGGACACCCTCCTTCACCACCATCATTGACGGAGATCTCGACGGTGACGGCGCACCTAACTTCTTGGACCCTGACAACGACAACGATGGAACGCCAGACAGCGCGGACACCGATGACGACAACGACGGTATCTTGGACATGGTTGACCCTGATGATGACAACGATGGTATCTTGGACGCCTGTGTCCAAATCGACACGAACGGCGACCAAACCAGTGATTACACGGGCTTGCAGAACGGTTTGGTGACGGGACTGACCCTCGCCGACGGCGGAGCAAGTTACGCCGATGCCACCAATGTCGCAACCTCTTCAGCCACCAGCGCTGGAACGGGATTGACCGTTGACATCACCACCTCGGCGGGCGTTATCACGAGCGTGACCATCAACCGTGCGGGTTCGGGTTACTCCGTTGGCGACAGCATCATCATCTCGGGTGGAAACTCCGCAGGTGAGGTGACCATCACCGGCGTGGCAAACGTCAATTTCGAAATTCCCGGTGCTGACGGCAACCAAGACGGTGCAGTGGATTGTGAAATCGATTATGACTACGACCTTGATGACGACATCCGTCGTCCGTTTGACCAGAATTACAACGGCCTATACGACTGGCTCGACCCTGATATGGGCGGCACAACCTCCCCCGACAACCTCGGGAACTTCGCTGTAGGGGGCGCAGATCTCCCCTACGACCTTGACAACGACAACATTGAGAACGAAAACGACTCGTTCCCGCTCGATGCTGCTTCTGTTGTCGCCACCTGGAACTGCCCAACTCAAGCCAACCCGAACCCAACCGATCCCGATGAGAAGTGCCAAACACGCCGTGCATCCTTCTCTCAATTCAACGACTGGGACGGCGACGGCATCAGCAACTGGGACGATGTGGATGACGACAACGACGGCATCATTGACATTCTAGACATTGACTGGGATTGCGACCTTGACAACGACAACGATTTGCACCAAATCAACGGTGGACTCTACCGAGATGACGGCCCGAATGATGTGGACTCTGACGTAGACGGCGACGGTCTCGAAAACAGCATTGACTGGGACGACGACAACGACGGGGTCTCCGACCTCTATGATCCCGATGACGGAAATTGCGGTGTTGTGGACTTTGATGCCACCGACGCTTTCGGAACACCCTACTATCCTGTCAATGACGGCGGTGCACTGGACGGTTCTTCTGACAGCCAACTCTACGGTACCAACGCCACTGACCACTGGAACATGGTGTTCATGCACTATCCGTTCGCTGATGTCGTGTTGAATTACAACGGCTATGACTCTTCAACGCAACCGGTCACACCAGGTATTGTTCCTGAATTCTATTGGTTCTTCTTTGCCCGCTGGTCGCCGTACAACGGCGGAAACGAGTGGGACATCGATTCCGATGGTGACTCACTCATCAACGGGTTGGACATTGACCAGGACGCAGACGGCATGCCGGATTGGTGGGACCAAGACGAAGGAAACGACGGTATTCTTGACATCAACGACATCAAGATGGGTGGCACCTACAACCTTTCCACCTGCGGTTGGACCGCAGGGAGTTTGGGGCAAGGCTTTGCTTGCGGATATTCTTACGCCCTTGCCTACAAGATGCCACTCAACGGCGTGAACGCACAATTCGGCTCCCCTTACTCTACACGACCCGATGCTGCATGGGACCAGGGCGCAACGGCTGGTGGCCCTTCAGGTAACTGGAGTTGTACTCCAGTGCAAGGCATCGGCTGTTGGCACTATGACTTTGGTGGCGACGGAAACGTGGACTCCGCAATCACGTACACCCAAATGCAAGACAACCGAGACGCTTACATCACCTGGATTGGTTTGACGACCGGTATCTGGCAGTGGAACAGCGACAATGGCCCCGAAGCAGACTTCCCCGATGAGTTGGGTGCAGATCTGAAGAAGAACGATGTTGACGGCGACATTGACGGCGACTTCACCAACTCCACCATCGACTTGGACGACGATTACGACGCTATCTTTGATTGGTTTGATGTTGACGATGACAACGATGGCGTTTGGGACTTCTTCGAAATCGACAGCAATTTCGACCTCGACGATGACACAGGACAGAACAATGGCAACTTCTTCCAGGGCAACAACTGCGTTGACAACGACGATGACGGCAACGACGCAGATGCAGACGATGATGGATTCTACCAAGCAGTTTGGGACCGCGGAATCATGTCACAAGGGCTTCGTTCCCCGAGCATCTACGACGTGGACAACGACAACGACGGTATCCCTGACGGTGAAGATCCCGACGACGACAACGATGGACGCCTCGACGTCGACCAAGAGTTGATTGCGGGATGTTTCTGGGGCGAGGAGCAATCCACGTGGGACCATGACAACGACGGCATTGTGAACTGGGCCGACAACGATTGGGATGGCGATGGTCTTTCCAACACCGTAGAGCTGGCACAAGACCTCACAGCACCCTTTGACCACGACAACGACGGCACACGCGACGACCTCGATGAGGACGACGACGAAGACGGGATGCACGACGAGGACGAGGTCCTCCTCTGGCCGACTCGCTTTGACCGCAACTCCACCAACCCATGGGACCACGACGACTTTGGTGACGGCGAAGGACTCGCCGACCCATCTGACGCAGGAACCGGTCCGGACGCCATCGACAACGACGACGACAACGACACGCGTGTTGACACCGACTTTGACCACACCGAGGATGCGGAATTGTCCTCAGATTGGGACCACGACAACGACGGTATTCTTGACGATGACGACAAGGCACCGACCTACATCACGCTCAATCTACCGAACAACTTGTGGCTTGATGCGCAGAGTCCAACCATTTTCTCCGGTCACGTTGACTGGTTGAACCCAATCACGGGCGTGGTTGAAGCGGCACCGCAACTTCCCGTACAGGTACACATTGAGTGGACATCGAACAACACCACCGCCATCGAGACCATTGACGTGCTGACCAATGCAGGAGGTAACTTCAGCGTCGGCCAATTCCTCTACCCAGAGGACTTGTTGGTGGGCGACAACACGACCTACCGTGTGTACGCCGAAGTCACCGAGATGTTCTTGTTCAACGGCGCTCAATCACAATCCTACTTTGTTGGTGCAGAAGCCAACTTGACGGTGGACTACTCGGCGTGGACGTATTTCCGAAGCGACGAGCAACCCTTCTGGCTTGACTTCAAGGCTCACTATGCTGCAGACTGGGATCGAGGCATTTTCGACAACCGCATCAAGAATGCACCAATCACCTTCTCCATCTTCGGCGGTTTGTTTGGAAACCTCACTGCGCCGACCAACTTCACCGGTCTTGGCAACAACGGGTACCGAACCGACGCTTCCGGATGGGCTTCCTTGACCTTCGTTCAGGACCTGGGCATTGCTGGTACATGGAAGCAAGTTCAGTGGAATTCCACGGCTGACAACGGCCAAGGACAAATCCCAGGTGGTTACGAAGAAATTGTCTGGAACGACCTCACCAAGCAACACGACGTGGTGCTTGATACAAACGGCGACGCTGTTCGCTACAATTACACCAACACAAGTCTGCCGGCAGGCGATATTGAAATCATCGCTCGGGTTTCTCCGGAATTGGCATCGGAATGGCCGTTCCCGTACCTCCACGGTGACGAAGCAGAGCCGTTCTCTGTGCGAATCATGCACCGCATGAACATCGAGGGAACGCTGATTCTTGACGGTCTGAGTCCCATTTACTATTACGACTCAACCGTCAACAACGGTGACGGAACCTTCGGCGATTGGTCGACCCTGTTCTTGCAACCTGCGCTTGACGCAGCGGGTGTGAGTTACTCCGAAGTATCGGCATTCAAGCCCTACCCCAAGTCTTGGGACGGCACCTCGAATGGATTGACTGGACAAGCCGCGGCTCTCAGACCCTTCTTGGACAACAACGGCACGCATTGGGAAATCGCTCTGGTCAACGGTGGCGACAGCAATCTACCACCGTGTGGGCCCGTGGATCGAACCGACCCCAACAGCCCTATTCGCTGTGAGATCGTCCCTGAAATGAACACGGGCGAATCGTTGCAAGTTGTCGGTATGGTGACCAACCGAACCAACGACCCGTGGGACCAAGACCCGATTGCTCTCCAAGTGGACGTTGACAAGAACGGGCAGTTCCTCGGTGCAGGCGAAACCGCATACACGCAACGCCCCATCATGAAGGACGGCGATGCAACCTATGACTACAACTGGTCGTGGTACAGCCAATACGGTGCTGGAACCTACGGTCTGCGCGTTGATTTCACCAACTCGGCCTACTACTTCACAGGAAATTCGTCCACTTTGGCTACAACGGGTGCCTACATCAACGTCACCGTGGTCGGTACCACAGACTTCCTCACCACCTCCTTGCCGCGCCTTTACCGCAACACCAACACGACCATTCAGGCCAAGCTGGTGGACAACTCACTCCAACCCGTTCGCAACGCTCCGGTGAACTACACCTGGTCCTTTGACGGGCGAACGGGCGTGAACTACACCGATAACAACGGCTTCTTTGAAATTCCATTCAACGTCTCCGCATCGGATGCTCTCGGTAACTTCACGTTGCAATTCGAGTATTCGGGAACGCCCTTGCTCAAGGGATCATCCGTCTCACAGTCGGTTTGGGTTGTCTCTCGAACCTACATGCAAGTAATCTCAACAGAAGAAAACCTGCGTAGGTCCGGAGACAAATGGGACTTTACTGCACAGGTAGCTGACGATAACAAGACCAGTATCCGTGATTCGGGTGGAACGGCTCTCTCAGGCTCAGATACACCGTACGGCGGATTGGTTGATGTGATCTACGAAGGTTCTGACTTCCAGGGAACGCTTCACCGCCAGGTCGTGGCCACACTGGCACCGAACGCTGGTGTGATTTCACTTCCAGACGTTGAACCGGACGGCTCGCACCTTTGTTTCTACGATGGAAACGGCGACGGTGTTCCCGACCGTGACACGGACGGGGACGGCTTGGAAACCGAGGAAACCATTGGTTGTCTGAAGTCCAACATCTCGCCGCTCAGTCCGGCTCTCCTGCGTGAGGACCCTGAGTCTTTCTTGCCGGATGGATTCGGACCGGTGAACGTGATTCTCCGATTCCGTGAAACCCTACCAAACGAAGGTTGTCAGCCGCTCGAAGTAAGCTATCTTAGCATTCAGGGAGCATGGGACCCTTGTACCCAAGTTCCAGGAAACGACCACTTCCGCATCACCATGACCAACAACGCTAACGGGTTCAACCTCATTGGAAGAACGGTCATGACCGTTGACGATCAAATCGTCTACACGAGCGAAATTGACCCCTTGACGGGCGAAGTCGTTCCCAAGCCGATGGTGGTCACAGGACAATTGAGCGATGAGTTGGGTGTGAACCTCACCGACCGCAGCATTCGTGTCAACTACGAAATGGTGAACGGACAGACGGGCCCTGTGGCTTGTCAGTCAGGCATGACCGATGGCGATGGATTCTTCTCCATCGTCTGTCCGCTCTCCGACGTGATGGCTGGAAAGGCTAAGGTCACCGTCACCTACTCTGCATACGACAACAACGATGCCTACCGCTACGAGAACAAAACCGTTCAAACTGAATTTGAAGTGTTCTCCAACTCCACATTGCAGATCACCGAGGTCGGACCGTTCAAGTCGAGCGTCGACCAGTGGGTTGCTCCAAACGGCTCTCGTTACCCCGTGCTGTACCTGAAGGAATCGTTCCACATCGACGCCTTCTTGGCCCAGTCCAACGGACAAGCCGTCGGCGGAAAGTGTCTCAACATCTACCTTGACCCTGAGCAGAACGTTCGCCCGCTTGCAACTGTTCGCACCAGCGACATCGACGGTAGCGTCGAGTGGTTCAGTGGTGACCCTCAACAGAACCCAAGCCTCCGCGGCGTTGAAACCACGGGCGGGAAACTGGAAGGTTTCCGAACCCTCCGTGTTGCGTTTGAGCCGGACCGAAACATCCCCGGCGGTTGCGACAAAGACACCTCCAACGCCTTGAACGGTTCAGCCATGGACATCGAAGTCTTGGTGCGTTCGCGTGTTGACTTGCAAGTCAAGAAGACGTGGAGCAACAGCGGCGCCAACGGACTTGATGAAGGCCAGATCGTGTCTGGTGAAATCGCCTTGCTGCGTGACCGACTTGACTTGGCGGTTGAGAACGAAGAAGTCATCTTCTCCTACGAGTACTTTGACGACACGCTCGGCGAATGGGTGGTTTCCAGTTTGAACAACAAGACCCGCACCAACGAACAAGGTGTGGCCTCTTTCGAATGGGCCTTCGCTGGACGTAGTTGCGACGGAACCGAGTGTTCCGGTCTGTGGCGAATCACAGCTTACTACCCAGGTTCAACCTACTTCGCTCCGTCTCAGGACAACATCACTCACGAAATCAAGTATCAGCCATCAGAGAATTTGGCAGCAGGCAACGGATTGCTCTCACCGGGCAACCTTCTCGTCTTCGCCATCATCCTCATGTCGCTGTTGATTGCAGGTGCGATTTACTATCAGCGCGTCCAAGAGCGACGTCAAGTGCAAGCCCTCCGTGGTATCCTGACCGACGCAATGATGCAGCTCGAAGCTAGCAACGAATACATCGCTGCCATCTTTGACTGTTACAAGAGCCTCGTGAAGCACTTCAAGAAGTACGGATTCATGAAGAAGGTCTACGAGACGGCTCGTGAGTTCGAAGCAGCTGTTCGTGCAGCGTTCAACATGGTCCCTGTCGACCAACTGGACGACTTCCTGTCGATCTTTGAAGAAGCACGTTATTCAGAGCACACCATCGATGCAACGCACCGTGACCGAGCCATGCAAACACTGGGCGCCATTACCAATTCGTTGACCATGGCTCTTGGTGAAGAGTCCGTGGTCAAGCGAGTGGACGTTTCCAGCATCTACGACAACCTCACCAAGGCTGGTGAGTTCGTCGCAGCGGATGGAACGGTTCGTCAGGCCGGCATCGTTGAAGGCGAGAACACGGACTTCAAGATTTGAAGACCACGTCATCCGCCCGCAGGTGGAAGGGTTGAGCGTAAGCCTTGACCGCCTTAACCTTCAAAGAGTGGAGGTCCTGTGTCGGCTCATGGACGACTGGAAAGCACTCATCGACCAAGCCATGCAAATTGAAACGACCGACACTATTGGTGCTCACGGGCTCTACGAGCATGCTGTACGTGCAGCACTTGCTCAATCCCAGATGCTCTTGGGCGACCTCGAGGCGGCTCAAATCATTGAGTCCATCTACGGAGCGCTTGTCGCATACTCACAAACCGTGATGCTACGCATGAAAGCAGAAGACCCCGAAGTAGGGGGCGCCGACCACGCTTTCCGTGCCGGGCAAGCCTATGGCGTGAGTTGCATTCTCAACCATCTCATCGATCAGTTGACAGACGTCGGTGGTGTCACAGCTTTGGGCGCACTGGATGATTTTTCGGATGCACTGCACGAAGAGATCATCGTTCAAGCACGAGCCGCTGGCCTTACGGTTGAACTGCTCGATGCCAAGGGCGAGATGCTTCTTGACTGATGCAACACCTTGCGTGATTTCAACACAAAACCGCCATGCAGCGGCGCGATGACTGGATTGGCCGCGTCGGTGCCTTCATAACGGGAGGGACGGTCGGCTGGTTGCTTCTAAGCATCGAGGGAGTCAAATGAGTAACCCAGAACGTAAGACAAACGCTCAGTTGGTTGACACGATCAACCAACTGAAAGCCCAGTCTCGCGATACCGGAGCTGCTGTTTGGCGAGATGTGGCTTTGCGCCTCTCCAAGAGTCGCAAAAATTGGGCACAACCCAACTTGAGCCGAGTGAGCCGATACGCCCCCGAGGGTGCCACCATCCTCGTTCCAGGCAAGCTCCTCGGGTCTGGAGAGTTGACCAACGGCCATACCATCGCCGCCTACAGCGTCAGCAACGGTGCCCGTGAGAAAATTGAAGCCGCCGGTGGTCGATTCATGACCTACGGCGAGCTGATGAATGAAAACCCAACAGGAACGGGGGTTGTTATCCTTGGCTGATGCAACCACCTACGTGTTTGATGCCGACGGCCTCATCATGGGCCGCTTGGCTTCCGCCTCGGCTGATATCTTGCTCAAGGCTGCTCGTGAGGACCGTGACGACAAGGTCATCATCATCAACGCAGAGAAGGCCATTATTTCCGGTCGACCTCGATCCGTGTTGGATAACTACCACAAGAAATACGAGTTGAACCACGCTCGAAAGGGACCGTTCTTCCCTCGTATGCCCGACATGATCCTCAAGCGCGCTGTGCGTGGTATGTTGCCCTACCAAAAGAAGAGCAGCGGCCGCCGAGCCCTTCGGAACCTCCGTGTGGAAATTGGATGCCCCAGCCACCTTGACGGGGACCTTCCAGAAGGCCACGAGCGAGGCGACGACAGCAAATTCCGCCGAGATCTGCCAGACCGCTTCATTCGTTTGGGCGATGTTAGCGCAGATTTGGGTGCACCCGCTCACCGATGGAACGGAGGTGACCAATGATGGCACGAAAGAAGAAATCTGTTGAAACTTCAGGCAAGCGAAAGACCGCCGTGGCCCGTGCCTCTGTCAAGCCAGGCAAAGGCCGTGTTCGTGTGAACTCCGAGCCTATTGAAATCATGCAACCTTCGTTGGCACGTCGCAAATCCATGGAACCTTTGGTGATTGCTGACGCCATGAACCGCCTTGCTAAGGTGGACATCAACGTCACGACCACCGGTGGTGGCATCATGGGTCAAACCGATGCCATTCGAACCGCCATCGCCCGTGGACTCGTCCACTACAACGGTGGCGCCGAGGGTGTTGACGAAGAACTCCGTGACGAATATCTCCGCTTTGACCGAAGCCTGCTCGTGAACGATCCACGTCGTAAAGAGCCCAAGCATCAACTCGGCCGCGGTGCTCGCCGCAAGAAGCAGAAGTCGTATCGATGAGGTGAGAAGTGATGATTATTCCAGTACGATGTTTCAGCTGCGGCGGTGTCGTCGCTCACAAGTGGGAAGAATTCAAGCAATTGCTTTCGGAAGGCAAATCCGATGCCGAAGCCCTCGACGCAGTCGGGCTCAAGCGATACTGCTGCCGCCGAATGTATGTTGGACACCTTGATTTGATCGAGGAAGTTGCACCGTTCAGTGCAGCACGAAACTGAGGTTCTCCTCGGGCCCGTGGGTTAGCTTGGCCTATACTTGGCGGCTGGGGGCCGTCAGACCCCGGTTCAAATCCGGGCGGGCCCACCATCTTGCATGAGTGAGTGGATACCTTGACGCGTGGCCTCGGGATTGATATGGCGCCACCGTAACGCACGTCCATGACACGCACGAAGGCGCTCAGCACGGCTGCCTTACTTCTCACCGTTCTCCTGCTCCCTTTTGCCGCTTCGGCAGCGGACAGCACGGTGACGGTGAACACGACGTGGTCAGGGACGGTTTCGCTTTCTGGAAACGTTACCGTTGCTTCAGGAGCGACGTTGACAGTTTCACCGGGAACGCAAGTGGATGCTGGTGAATACAGCATCGTGGTTGAGGGAACGTTGGAGGCCGACCAAGCCTTCTTTTTCTCATCGGTAACCCCCATCACGCAAGGTTCCCACGGTCAAGGTTTGTGGCCGGGTATTGTTGTGGAGCCCAACGGAATTGCCGAGTTGAACGAAGTAACGGTTTCCAATGCCTCTGCCGCTGTGCTCGTCAAGGGGAATCTATCGGCAACAAAGGTGGTGTTTAACGATGCATACCGTGCCATTTCTGTGGTTGGTGGTCACGCTACGGTCAACGACTTCACTGCCAATCGAATGGACTACGAGGCGTTGTACGTCGAGAGCGGCACTCTTGCTTTGGACACGGGCCTTGCCAACGAGGTCGCCGTGGGCCTTGCCAATCACGGAGAGGCGAATCTCACCGATTTCACTGTCCGTGAAGCGGGTGTCGGTGTTCAATCTCAAGCCGGTACATTGGAACTCCACGGATTGGGCCTTGTCAATGCGAGTGTAGGGATAGCGACCGTTTCAGGCGCCCAGACCAACATCAGCAGCGTACAAGGGTCTGGATTGGCGTTGGGCTTGGACCTCAGCGACACCGATGATTTCTCGCTCACGAATGGTCAATTTGCAGGCCATCGGTTTATGGTCGCCCAGGGAACCACCTCCTTTGCCATTCACGACACATCGTTCACAGGCAACCTAAACGAAACGCGTGCTGCCCTGGATGTTCGTTGCGATGGCGCGTGTTCCCTCCGATCTGTTTCCGTCGTTCACACGAATGTTGGTCTTGCTTGGTCCGGCTCTGGGACCTTCTTGATGGAGAACGTCTCCGTTGCCTCCAGCCTCCAAGCCGTCGAAGCCGCTGGATCCGGCTCGCCGCAATGGGCGAATCTCTCGGTTCAATCCGATAACACAGGCATTGTTCTGCAAACCACCAGCAGCTCACTGAACGACATCAACGTCGGTCTGACCGCTCCAGGTGTCGGAATGGATGTGTTGGGCGGCCAACACGTCTGGGCAGATGTCCACCTCCACAAACCGTTCATGTCGTCTGACCAATCCTCGGTTGGTCTCAAAGCCTGGTATGCAGAAATCGAGGCGGACCACATCACCACCCAAAACATGTCCACTGGATTGCATTTTGAAGACAGTTCTGGTGTTGTTGGACAGGTGGAAGCCAACATTGGCTACCGTGCTGGCGTCCATCTGGTGGATTCATCGCTTGCTGGAAACGGTCTGACAACCGTGGCTCAAGATTACGGAGTACTCATGGAGGGCGAAACATCCCTCCACCTTTCCTCTTGGACCGCCCAACTTCACGACACACCCTTGATGATGTCCACAGGAAGCGACGCCGTCATTCGTTCGTTCTCTCCGGTGAACACCGCTCCCTCGTCCGCCGATGCTTTGGGTGATGGAACCCTCTTTTACGGTTCAAGCGGGAACCCTTCCGTCTCAACAGCAGTTTCCCATCGTCTTTTGGAGACCGCAGTGACGTTCACTGACCTTCAAGGCAATCCAGTTGAGGCCGACGTCCACGTTCACGGATTTGAACTTCGCAGCAACACCAACGGAGCGCTTACTCTTCCACTCACCTCTTCAGGTTCAGTGGTTGATGCCACCCTCGACGGCTCTGGAGTCCGCGTGGTCTTGTACGGAGGGCAAACGGGTCAATCCGTTCAAGTTCCCGTCATACCTCAAGGAGATTGGACCGTAGGGTCGGGGCAAGACGTGGTGTTGGGCCCTCGTCCGGACGGGCAACCTCACCAACTGTCAGGTGACTTGGTGGTGAGCAACAACGGTCGCTTGACGCTCGTGGCCACCACCCTCATCCTCGCCTCTGGAAAGACGGTCACGCTGCAAGGGACAGGCCTTCTACAGGGCTCCGAAGCGACCCTTTCAACCGATTGGGTGCAGATGAGTGGGCAGAGCATGTTAACGGGGACCTCCACCGCTTCTTTGCGGGTTCAAGCCGACATTCAGTGGGGTTGCTTGACAACCCGAGTCGTTGAAGGGCTGGAGGTTGAAGGGGACCTGACGGTTCAACCAAGCTGCGATATCGAGCTTTCCAACGGGTTCGTGAACGGACAGATCACGGCGCAAACTGGAGGCAGTTTCACCAGTTCATCAAGCCTGAGCGTAACGGTTTTGGACAAAGGCGAGCCTGTGGAAGGAGCCTTGATTTCGATTGACGGCTCGGTGGGTGTCACGGATGCATCCGGTCATCTTTCCTCCTCGGTAGTTGCCCGTACGGTCACCGACATGGGCGAGACGTGGGCTGGTCTGAAAACGGTCACCCTTCAACGAAACAACTTCACAGATTTCGTCACGTGGGACACCAACACTTCCCTCGATCACACCTTCATGGCCTCCACCGTCGTTCCAGGCCAACTCGAACAATGGTTGGTGCTTGAGCGTCAGTGGAGTCCATACTCTTTGGACGGTGATTTGACGGTTCAACCGTCCGCGACCATGACAGTGCAGGACGGCGTTTCATTGAGAATTACGGAGGGCTCCACCATCACGGTGAACGGTGTGTTTGATGCCGATGCCGCCACGCTTTCCTCCACCGGGTACGGTGCTCGTTGGGGAGGGTTGGCGCTCGGTACATCTGCGGGAGCCGTCATCGACCTTTCACAGACTCAACTGGTGGAATCCTCGCCGGCCATCACGGTGTCGGGTTTTGGTGAAGTTCGAGCAGACAGTGTGCTGGTTGCCAGGTCTGCAAGCGACCCGCTGATGATCGTTGAATCAGGCAGTCAAGCCGACCTCATCATGCGAAATAGCCGCCTTCAGGACAGCGGAAACGGGTGCATTGTGGCCTATCCTTCCACGGGAACCCTCTCCCTCACCAACGTCTCGTTTGCCAACTGCGATGGTCCTGCAGTGTGGGCTCAACAAGCACAACTCATGCTCCAGGACCTCGTTCTTCAGGAGGGCGTGGACCACGGCCTCGATCTCACGGGGGTCACGGGCAGCGTCGACGGTCTTGCCGGTCACGGTTTCAGCGGCGATGGTGCTCTGATTTCGTTGAATTCCATCCGAGGAGGATTTACGCTTTCCAATGTCGAAGGTGATGTTTCAGGTCTTGGTGGTATCATCGGCGAGGACAATCTCGACCTCGCTATTCACGATGTCGTGCTCAATGGAGCACCAGCCATCGATCTTGATTTGAGTGCAGGCACGCTTTCTCACGTGACGCTTCAGGGAGCCGGAACCGGCACGGGCTTTGTGAGTCATCACGGGCGCTCTTCACAGCATTTGGTGGTGGAACACCTCACCGTTTCCGGATACAGTGTCGGCGTTTCCCTTCATTCTGACTCCGGCGAAATCAGTGCGCCGCTCATCGTTCGGGACGCTTCAATTTCAGCGACCAGTGCTTTGGCCACCGAGCACTACCCTGTTCGCCTGGAGTCGACCACGGTGTCTGGAAGCATGGATATTTCAGCGACAGACGTGGTGGCGGTTGATGGGCTGGTGGCGAGCGTGTCCCCCGATGCAGGAGCGACCTTCGCCCTGTACAGAACCGTGGCCTTGGAAGCCCAACGCAGTGGATTGCCCACTGCGGCGCAATTCACCGTAACCTACAGCGACGCTTCGCTTGACCCACTGGTTGTTTCCGGTGTGACCGTTGATGTTGAGCTGCTGCTTCGTACGGTGACCGAAAACAGTGATAGCGTGATGGCAACGTGGACACTTGAAGCCGTGGCTGCAGGCTCTCCAGCCGCTGAACTGGTCGTCTCTCCTCCTGCAACGGCTCCAGAGGTGCTGGTCGTGACGCTTCAAACCAACCAACCGCCCACTTTGACACTGAATGAGCCGTTCCCCGGTCAGCGGGTGATGGAGGGCGATTTCTTGCGAGCCTCTGCTACCTACAGCGACGATTTGGACGGCAACGATGACGTGGTGATCTCCTGGAAAGTTTTGGACATGCAAGGCAATGTTGTGCTTCAAGCAGGGAACGAACCCATGTACAACATCACGGACCTCGGAGCGGGCTTCTACGTTGTCGAGGTGACGGCAACCGATTCGTTGGGAGCCTCCTCTACGGCCTCCACGGACTTTGAGTACACGCAGTTGGATACGGACGGCGATTGGTCAAGCACCTGTTCGTCGGACACGTGGTTTGACCCACAAACCGGGAAATCTTGCGGGCCCAATATCTACGATGAGGACGATGACAACGATGGTTTCAGTGATTCAAAAGACGCTTTCCCGCTTGACCCCTGTGCTCAACTTGACACCGACGGCGATACGCAACCCGATGTTCTGGACTGTCCTCCCGGGTATACAAGCTGGCTTACAGAGGACATGGACGATGATGGTGACGGCACCCCCGATGTCTTGGAGGGCGTGACGGTGGACGATGACGAGACCAACCTCAACGCCCTCATGGTCGTGCTTACGCTCCTCGTTGTGGTGGTTTTGCTGTTCTTTGTTCGCCTTCGTCAGGGTGGGCCGGGCGACCTTTCAGGGATTGACCAGCGTCATTTGTGAGGCATGCGCATGGCCACGCCCCTTCCGTCCTCAGAAGATATGGCGTTTGTTGCCGTCACCGTTCTGGGGTTGATCGTGGTGTGGGACGCCTATTGGCTCACCAAACAACGCAAGGACGTACCTCTCCTTGGAACCCTTGACAGCGGCGGATTTGCCTGGGAGAGCGAAGGCGTTCACGAAATGGTTCGGCAGTGGGGAAACCTCGGGAGCATGGCGGCGATGATGGTGTTGCCCTGGGCCCTGCTCGAGGCCTCCAACACGCCAATCGTTTACGCCATTGTTTGGGATGTTTTGCTTGGCTTGCATCTCATTTCTCTGCTCGTACCGAAGCGGTATGCCATCACGTCCACCCATCTCTTCGCTGACGGGCAACGCTACCCCTGGGAACGTTTGCGCCTCGCTAAGCGTCAACCGCGTCGCCGCATCATGCTGTTACGCAATGGCTGGGGCCCCTTCGGACCGCTTCCGTTGGGAGGCGATGCTGATGCTTTGGGAGTAGCCCGTGAATACATCAAGGCCATGGAACACGCACGTCGCTATCCGGACGGTCTTGGCGAACAGGAATGAACGGCACCCTCAAGGGCTTTCCAGCAAAGCAGAAAACATGGAATGGACGCGAAGCGGTGACGACCTGTTTGTTCGCCTTGACCCCGGCGAAGAGATACACGCGAGTTTGCAAGCACTGGCAGACGAAGTTGGGTTTGATGCAGCAGCCATCACCAGCGGTATTGGCCGGACCCGAAACAGCACCTATGGCTACATGGACGACGACCATCGCTACCACCGCGTAACCATCGAGGCCGGCAGCGAACTCGTGACCCTTCAAGGCAACCTTGCTCGACGAGAGAACGGCGACGCCTTTACCCACCTGCATGCCACCTTTTCCGACGACGACCTCACCCCACATGCTGGCCACATGTTTTCGGCCACGGTGCATGTGGTTGCTGAAATTCATCTTCGCTTGTTGCCGCATGCCCTGATGTCACGGTGCCCTCTTGAGAACAGTGAATTTGTAGCGCTGAAGTTTGATTGAACCGCTAGAATGCGATGCTTGATATGGTGTGGAACGGGTGGTAAAGCATGAGCGGCGAAGCCCCAAAATCGCAGGACGCCGCCGAGCGAATTGCGTGGTTGGCCGAACAAATCGCTCATCATTCCCACCTCTACTACAACCTCGCTCGACCCGAAATATCGGATGCTGAATTCGATCGTCTTTGGGACGAGTTGAAGTCGCTTGATCCTCAACACCCCCAACTCGGGCGCGTGGGTGCAGATGTGCCACCTGGCAGCGTGAAGGTGGACCACTTGTTTCCCATGCGAAGTCTTGACAAAGCCACAACGAGCGATGAATTGAATCACTTTGTCAACACCACCACCGGCGGAGCCACACGCTTTCTTTCTCAGCCAAAGTTGGACGGTTCTGCCCTTTCGCTCGAATACCGAATGGGCCGTTTGGTGCGTGCGGCTACCCGTGGGAGCGGTGAGCGAGGCGAAGACGTGACGCGCAACGCCCTGAAGGTGGCCAATGTGCCCCACACGCTACCCGTTCCCGTTGACGTGCACGTTCGCGGTGAGGTGGTTATGCCGCTCAAGGTGTTCAACGAACGGTATCGGGACGTTTCCCCCAACCCGCGCAACCTTGCAGCGGGTGCGTTGCGTCAAAAGCACGCCGACGGGAAGGCGGATGCATCTGACCTTGTGTTCCAAGCCTACGACGCACAAGTTCCACTGGGTGAGCATCGCCACCCCGACAGTCAACCAGTACCCGACATGGCGAATGACACCGACATGCTGGTGTGGATGGAAGACACGTTGGGGATTGTTCCAGCACCTTGGACCTTGCATCAAGGCTCAACTCCTTCAGAAACCGTGGCCTCGCTCGACAAATCAACCGTGGAGTGGACGGAAAAGCGAGGGGGTTACAGGTACGAAATTGATGGTGTCGTGTTCAAACTTGACAACCTTGCCCAGCGGGATGCACTGGGCATGACAGCGCACCATCCTCGCTGGGCGTTGGCGTGGAAGTTCCCTCCGGAGGAAGCCTTCTCTGTTTTGTTGGACGTTGAATGGCAGACTGGACGAACCGGGAACATCACGCCCGTTGCTCGCATTGCACCACAGCGCGTGGGCGGCGTGACCGTTGAGAACACCACCCTGCACAACGTGGGCGAAGTGGAACGCCTCGGCATCAGCATCGGCGACAAGGTCCTCATCGTTCGCCGAGGCGACGTGATTCCCAAAATCGAGCAAGCACTCGGCCGAGCCACGGTGGCTGATCTTCAAGGCCGTGTTCACGCCTCTGGAGAACCGTTCACCGGTGAATTACCCGAATCCACCTCCATTGTGACCCCATCCGTTTGTCCAGCGTGTGAAGGAAAGGTTGAGGTTGCGGGTGCCTTTCTCAAATGCTTGAATTTGTTTTGTGATGCCCGAACCAGCCGTTCAGTGCTGTACTGGTGTCGTGCATTGGAGTTGGACGGCGTCGGCGAGAAACTGGTTGACCAACTCTTGGAGGCGGGGCTCATCCGTTCATGTGCGGATCTGTATCGGCTTTCTATGGACGACTTGCTCGAATTGGAGCGAATGGGGGAAAAATCAGCAACCAACGTGTTGAACGAAGTCGATAAAGCACGTTCAATGTCCTTGGGGCGGTTCCTTCATGCTCTTGGGTTGCCAGGTATCGGTCCAGAACTTGCTGCTTCGATGGCCAGGGTGATTGGCGATGCCGATGGCCTTGTCGCATGGCTCAACGAGGCCTCGGCAACTCCTGGTGACGAGGCCTTTGGGCCTCTCGCCGATGAGGTTGGAAAAGCCCACAAACACAACGCCGCACTTCGTCGGCTTCTTGACATTGATGGAGTTGGTGAAATCGTGGTTGTGCAGTTTAGAGACGGGCTCAATCATCGCCGAGCGTTGGTTGACGATCTTCTTGAACAACTGGACATTCAGCGGGAACCGACCGTGGAACAGGGCGGGTTGTTTGACGGAATGACGTTTTGCGTGACCGGTACTCTGTCTCGCCCCCGCAAAGAAATCCAACAACGTATCGTGCAGGCGGGAGGAAAAGTCGTCGGGAGTGTTTCTGCTAAATTGTCCGTTTTGGTCGCCGGTGAATCGGCTGGCTCAAAACTTGCCAAAGCCCAATCTTTGGGCGTGACCGTTTGGAGTGAGGAGGAACTGGATGCGTCAATAGCAGGCCCAGAACCCGCCGTTAAGGATGCACGCTCGGAAGATGAAGATGCGATCCCATCGTCCCCAGGGCAACGTTCGCTCCAGGATTTTCTTGGTTGATTAACCGTACAGCATGGCGTTACTGGACGGCGTCCCATCCGCTCCACCGGTCGGTTCGAGCATGGCTTTGAGTTGCGCTTCCAACATTTCCGCCTCTTCAATCAAGGGTTCTTCGGGAAGTTCCATCGGAAGGAGCGTGTTCAACCGCTCAATCACTGCAGCAGCAGCTCGTGCATCAGGGAATCGCGGGTCGGCTTCCACCATGATTGACATCGTTCCGATACCCCGCCGGGAGGCTTCGCTGAGAATCCCCGCATTCATGCCTCGAATCACGCCGCTTTCAAGCAATGGAATGTCCATTTCTTTGAGAATCTCCCGAACCGCTTCATTGCAACCAATGCCAACCACGTCGATGTCGTCCGTGTCCTCGTATTCAACCACGGGGTCCACGCCGTCCATTCCCGACTTCATCCCCGCCTTGGCAAAGGCGTCGACGACGACGCCTGCCAACACCTTGTGCTCCTTAGACCACTCAAACAACGCCCAGACAATTTTGTGAACCAGCGTTTCGGGAACGACCATCTCGCTCATCAACAAAATCACTTGGTCGCATCCATCGATGGTGCACTGGGGCTTGCCCGCATAGGCCCGGATCGGTGGGAGGGGGATGCCCTGTTGAATCAGTGCAAGCGCGGGAAGTCGGTCATCGACGAGGCCACCGACGAATTCGAGGTCAAGATGGTCAATGAGGTAGTGTGCAACAATGCTGGAGACCATCCCGACGCTTGGAAAACACGTGATGACCATGGCGTTTTCCGTTTGAATCGAGGTGTTAATTCGTAGGCTTGGAGCATCCATGCCGTTTGCTAACCCCTCTCGCCCTTCAAGACTTCCCCTCAAAGGCTCACCAAACGTTCTTCATGCTTGATGCAAACCAATCGCCATGGAGGGAGAGATGACTGACGGCCCACGCCCGCATCAACTCTCACCTTCAGCGTGGAACCGTTACGAAACGTGTCCGAGGATGTACTGGTTGAGCCGTCAGCGATTGCCGAGAAAGGCAGGGATGGCAGCCTCGCTTGGCACAGCGGTCCACGCTTCGATTGAAGACCTCCTCAACATGGATCTGGAAGGTCGTCCCGGAGAAGAAGCAGGCTGGCTTCCGTTGAGCGCTGAAGGTTTTTTGAAAACACGCTGGGAAGAAGAAAAAGACGCCTTTCTCGCCACGCCCCGCCGTCCGGAATGGAAGGAATCCAAGTACGGCGAAGCCAAGCAACAACAGCACGGGGGCATTGTCCTGCTGCTGGACCATATTGGTGCCCGACAACTCGACCACGAACGGGTGACGGTAGCGTTGTGGCGTCATCTCCAATCCTTGACCATCGCGGTTGAAGGCGAGTTGAAGACAAGCGACGGCCGTTTGATGGGTCGTTTGGATCTCTTGTTTGCAGACCCCGATGAGGGTGGCGAGATGAACGGTTGGCTGGTTGCTGACTTGAAAACGGGAAATGCACCGACCAAGCAATTGAAGCCCGAAGTCAACCGACAACTCCGGATGTACCGAGACATTCTTCTTGCCAACAACCCAACAGCACCCCCCGTTCGTACCGAGGGCTGGTACACCAAAACGGCGTCAAAATGGGCAGCGGAAGGAGACAGTGTGCTCGCCGATGCTTATGCGGCTTGGGAAGCGACCAAACCGACAACGGTACCTCTTGCACCCACGCCCGGGCCGGAGTCTTGCGGAGGGTTTTGTGATTGGAAAGCATGGTGTCCCCACTGGTGGACCTGGCGTCAGGCGTCAGGCACGCTCCATCAGGGCGATTTTGCTGATGCGGTCGTGTTGCTTCACCGCTACGAAGATTCAACCGGTGCAGCAGTCCTTGAGTTGTGTGAACCTCTTGATGCGTCGGGAAGGGCCATACCCACCGGTCAACAAGTCGCTGCTCGCTTTGACGGGCGAGGCAAGGAGGTGGTTGAACAACTCCGAGCGGATGGCCACCAAGGGCCGATGTTCCTCGGCTCCGTCATGACAGCTCGTGGCTCGTGGCGCGTGGGTTCCTGGTGCGATATTCTCCCGTGGTCCCCCATCCAAGACGATGTGCCACACGAGCGGTCATGAATCAAGATGCTCTTTGATGCGTAACTTCGTGTCGGCACATTCCAAACCGTTGGGTGAAAGCAACCATCCCACGTAGGAAGGGTCATTGGCTTGAATTTCTTTGAGTGTTCGGCCTCTGTGGCGTCCGAACGAAATGATGAGCGACTCGCCATCGATTCGTATTTTTCCCAACGAATCCATTGGCTCAAGGTCGTTGAGCCCCCTTCCCAAAGCCGATGCGTCTCCAACTCCATCGCCGTGGACAATCCATCGTTCAAGTTCGTCCAACGACCTTCGAAAAGCGGGAGCGTGGTCAACGGACAATCGCCAGAACAACAACATGGTGGCGGCTGCATCGGCAGCAGCGGTGTGCGCGGCATCAAGCCGAATGCCGTGGCGCTGACACAACGCTCCGAGGTTGTGAGGTCGCGGGAGACGGAGCCTTCGCACCAGTTCAAGCGTGTCCATGATCGCCTTGGGCTCGGGCGCCAAGCGCCCCAACCGAAGGAATTCATGTTTCAACATCGCATAGTCAAATTTTCGAACGTTATGCCCCACCAGAATTGCTCCTTCGATGAGCGATGCCACTTCGTCTGCTACATCAGCAAACGGTGGCTTTGAGCGTACATCTTCATCGTAAATACCGTGAATTCGGCTTGCGTCAAGGGGTATACGCACGGGTGGTTTAACGATGTGTTCAACGTTAACTGCTGTTCCATCCTCTAAGGTCCCAATCAAGGCGAGTTGAACGATGCGATCTCTGCTTGTGGAAACGCCGGTGGTTTCCAAGTCAAAGGCGAGGACCTTCTCACCGTGGAAGAGGTCGTTTGCCATAAAGAACGAACAGCGAGGACCCTCTTTGAACATCACCCCTAAGCGAGATGGCGCTTTGGAGGGTGTATGGGCATCCGGCGTTGGTTCCGCAACCTTTCCAAGAAGGCCGAAGACCAAAGCTCAACGGAAGAGACAATTGAGCCCATCATCGATGAACAACAGGTCTTTGGCGAACTTCAAGAGCAACGAACGAATGAAGCCCTTGCGTTGTTTGAGGAACTTGAGGAGCAGCAGGAAGACCGCGCCGATGTGGCTGCACCCTACGATGCCAGCCATGCTGAACTTGAAGACCTCATGGACGAGGATGAGAATGAAGCGTTTACCCATGTGGACGAGGTCGAGATTGAGGATGTCGGGGTGCTGGAAGACCCCTATGAATCGGCCCGAATTGAAGGTGATGTTCCCGAAGCGGTGTCGTTGAACGAGGCTGGAAATGAGGGTTCTGTTTAATCACGCGTCCCGAATACTTAGAAAGGGTAAGACTGGCCTTAGCCCATGATGGTTTCAACCTCGCGAGCACGGTTTGTTGCTGCGGTGCTGTTGATGCTGTCTGTGAGCTCTCTGGCAGGTTGCACTGGGGCGCTGGACACCACCGTTGACCCGAGGGCCTCGTTGGAAGCCTATCCATCCTTGATTCAGGAAGGAGAAATGGTGACCCTTGACGCCAGAGAATCATCGCCGGTGGAGGGCGTCATCACTTCATATTCATGGGATTTTGGTGACGGCTCAACAGCAGAGACGGTGGTCGGCTTTACCTCTCATGCTTACTTGCGCCACGGGCAATACACCGTTCGGCTCACCATCACCAACGATCAGGGTGGTACCGACGATGCGATCGCTTCCATCATCGTCAACGGTGCCCCAACCATCAACATCACCATGCCTGCTTCGGTCCGTGCAGGGGACGCAGCTCTCCTTGACGCATCAAATTCCTTCGATCCCGAGGGCGACGAGCTGACCTTTTCTTGGGATCTCAATGCTGCCGAAGACAGCGACGGCGACGGCGACCCCACGAACGACGTGGATGCAGACACCCAAACGGTTCTGTTGGATACCGCAACTTCCGGGCTCATTCTTGGGATGCTTCGCGTCGATGATTCAGCCGGAGCCTTTGCGGTTGAACCCTTTTCGGTGAACGTGACCACCCGCACGTTCCAAGTGGTGTGGGTGACGGAAACGGTGGAGGTGTCTTGGGATGAGTACCTTGACCAGGGAGAGACGTGGACCGGGAACATGACTCCGGGAGAAATGGGACGAGTGATGGCCTTCAACGCTGTCTTGGAATTGAACCGAGACGTCGCTCCTCCGCACGACAACTTCACCCTTGCCCTCCAGATTCCGGAGGAGAATTACAAACGAACCGTCAACACCGAGCCCGGAAACTACACCACCAACGAGCCAGCACGGGCTGAGATGACCGAAGAACGAATCAACGAGCCCGGTCAAGATGGAATGTTCACTTCAGATTCAGAAGAAGCCTTGCTACGCCAACTCTTGAGCACGCGGGAGGCGAGCAGAGGACAAGGCACCTGGATATGGTCGGTACTTGCGAAACAATCGGACCCCGATGCGTTGGTTGGCGATCTCGACCCCGACCCTGGTAACGATTGGACGCTGATGGTTGAAGTTGTTATCATGCGCCCCACCCTCACGGAAGTCTCCATTGCAGACAGCAACAAGTGAAAGCGAAAGGGGTATGAAGCGGGGCCGCTTGGACAGGATTGGTCAACATGGTGGATACGGTTGAAATCGGTCGAGTGACGCTCAGAGACAACGTTTCGTTGGATTTGTCAGTCTGGATGAACGACCCGGACGATTGGGACTTCCGACCCACGCTGAGCTACGCCGGCAACACCCTCACCATCCGCTGTGCAAACCAAGGCTCTGTTCTTGCCACCGTGGACCTTGACGACGAGCAAGACGAAGCCTTGCAACGAGACCGCATGGCAGAACTTCGCGTGAAATTCCAAGTCCACGGCATGCACGGGCGCCTCAACGATATTCACCCTATCATCGCAGACGGCAAGGCCAAGAAATTGGCAACGGCCAACTGGAAAACGACGCAACACGTTTCGTTTGACTGAAGTCCCAGCGAATCTTTGATAACGGTTCATTTGATTTTGGCCGTTTATGTCTTCACGAACCAAGATAGGACCCCAAAAACAGGCTCGCTTTGAGCGACTGTGCAGTGAAATTAGGCAGTTTGTCACAGCGAACCCTGGATGTTCTGCCCAGGCCATTGTCGCCTGCCTCAACCACGACAAAAAACTGCGAAATCACGGCCTTACCCCTCGCAAGATAGGTTTCTTCATCACCAGAAATCTACGCCAATCGCTGAGGTGGTGGCAGGACCATCGAGCAGGCCGCCGAGTTTACGGTCCGGTTGAAGACGACATTTTACCAAACTGAATGTGTGAATTGAAATCACCCGTGGTGCTCATGTAGTGCACCCACCTCACGGATGGTATGGAGGGTCAAGTCGCTGCTTACTTTGACCTCGATGGAACCCTTCTCAATGCTTCGAGCGAGAAAACGCTGACCGCCTATTTGGCACGCAAACGGCCTTGGCGTATTCCGTGGGGTGCGTTGGCATGGACCACCGGTTTTGTCACCAACATGCTTCGAGGCAGAGCGATCTATGACGCAGCCCGTAATCGTGGCCACCTCTCATTGGCGACGTGGGAGGTGCTGACCGACTATTCGGACCGTCTTGCAGAGGAACGCCTCAAGCAGTATGTCCCGCAAGAGGCATGGGACCGACTTGCATGGCATCGTGACCAAGGGCATCGTTTGGTGTTGGTCACCGCCACGGTTGCGCCAATGGCCGAGGCCATGGCACGCATCCTCAACATGGATGCGGTGTATGGGTGTGGTCCCACGGTCAGGCAAGGACGTCTCTCCGGTTCTGAACGTGGGTGGAGCGTGCCGAGGAGGAAAGGAAAGGTTCCCGTCGTCGAGGCGGATGCGAAGGCGCAAGGTCATGACCTCAGCCAGTGCTACGGATACGGCAACACCCTTGCCGACTCATGGTTTATGTCGCTGTGCGGCCATCCCATCGCCGTAAGTCCAGAGGGCTCACTCCGTCGTCACGCTCAAGCAGAGGGTTGGGAAATTGTGGATTGGACTTGAGTTCTTTATGAAGGGTTGAGCGATAACATCAGCATGACAAGAGAGTGGCTGGATATTGACGACGCAGAAGATGGACCCAAGTACCCAGGTGACCAGCAAGGTCGACAGGAGAAACTGATGGAGGACATGTTGGCTCGTGCAGCCTCCGTGAAGCGCGCAGCAGGTTTGGTGATGAACATCATTGAATCCAGCAAAGGGCGAATGCAACTGGATGAAAAAGGTCAGTTGGTGATTGTCGGTAAACTCGCTCTTTACCGAGTCAACATCAACGCTTTTATGGCAAAATTCACCAATCCTTTCAGTTACAATTCCTTTGATGTCGTTGAAGTCCATCCAAAGTCTGGGTTGGTGCCCAAGCCCGAAACCGCTTGTGTCCAAGTCCGTCACCATGAGGACATGCCAGCATACGACTTGCTTGCAAGTTACTTGCTCGGCCTCATGAACGACGACGTGACTTGGCTCGAAGAGTCTCTTCAGCCCCTTCGACGAACCTTGTTCCAGATTTACGGATACAGTCAATCTCCCTTGACCACATCACTCTCTGCATACTTCGCTCGTACCCTCAACGGCGAATTTGATTACAACAACGACACCTTCACCTTTGACGGGACCAACGGCTGGAAATGGCGATTGACCTTCGGCCAACCGTTGAACCGTGGCCTGAAAATTGAGTATCAAAAACCACGGCAAACCTGGTGGAACCACATGTTTGACGACCACATTCAGGAAACCACTGGCCACTACAACATGTGCGAGTTTTTTGAAACCGTTGAGCATCTTGCTCAGTGCCCTGCCATGTTGAAAACCGCAAGCGAATGGGAAGTGGACCCCATCTTCGTGCGAACCGTGGCTAGGGATTACCCTCCACTGGCACGGGCCATGGTTGACACACTGCTGGCAGATGAGTACGACGCTAGCGAAATCTACACCTACTACGACGAACAAGTGAACGAAGAAGAAGCCCAACGCATCGTTGGGCTGGATAACGAAATCCTCGAACGCGCTCTGGCTTGATAGACAGGTCATGGCGGCCCCACCGCGATTCGAACACGGGTTCGAGGCTCCGCAAGCCTCTGTGATATCCAAGCTACACTATAGGGCCGATTCGCTCCAACCGCCTCCCCAATATAAGCGCGAGGGTGCCTGTCTTCCCTCTCAGCACAAGGGTTCATGGCTGTTGTCGCTCTCGGTTACGCATGGTCCTCAAGTTGGTGCGAACCGTGGAATTTTCCATGGTTGATCTTGCCAACATTGCCTACTATCCTCGAATCTATGACCTAGCCCACCGTTTTTTTGAAGCCACCTGGCCCGAGATATGCGGTGAATCCTATCCTCACGTGCTCTACGAACGTAAACTCGGGTTCCCAATTCTCTCCATTGAATCGAACTTTCACCATCCGCTCAGATACGGCGATACCATTGAGGCCCACATCACCATCGCTCATTTGGGCAACACCTCACTCTCCTGGCGTTATCGTTTCTTCAACCAAGATGGCACCCTCGTCTGGTCGTCCAACCAAACCACCGTGTGCGTTGACATGGACACCATGGACCCAACACGCATTCCCGACGACATGCGTCAGGGCCTGACACCCCATCTCGAACTGGAGGAAGCACCGTGACGGAACCTTCGCTGGATATTATCCGGCCCGATGAGAAAGGCCCAAGGAACATTGCTATCCTTCTCTTTCTCAGTTCGCTCATCGTTGCGGGCATGGGCTTGCAGGACTGGCAACTTCACCACGAGGGTCTCACGGACGGGCAGATAGAGGTCTTCCTCAAGACGCCAAACAATCAGGAAGGCGAGCCCACGTCCGTTGAGCAATACCGTGACTTCGAGTCCAGTGTACGCGAGGCCAACGGCTACCTGATCCGGGGCGTTTCGTTGCTGCTGGCGGCTGCGGGCCTCATCGTGGGCGCGCCTCTTCTCTATCGGCTCAAACGGCTTGGGGCACACATCTGCGTGGGCGGCGCCACCATTGGCCTCCTGGGTGGCGTGTGGGGCAGTCTCATCATCAACGAAGCAGCCTCCACGCATTTGGGTGATGCGCTCAAGTTGACGTATGAAATTTGGATTTATCTTTGCGGGGCATCCATGGGTCTATGTCTTGCGGTTGCAGGTCTCCCGCTGCTCAATGCACGAGCGCGTCTTGCTCTCCAACCGAGGGTTGAATTGGGACCTCGCGAAGAGGCTTAAGCCTCGTTCTCTTCTTTTGGCCACTTCTTTGCGAGCGCCTTTCGTAGGTCATCATCCATCACCGCATTCCACCAATCGCTGCCCTGCCAGATGGCGTACTTTCCTCGGATGCCTCTTAGGTCGGCTCCTTTGAACTTGCAATTCTTGAAATTTGAAAGATTGAGTCTTGCCTTCCGTAGGTCAGCGCCTCTGAAATCCGAGTTGTCAAAGGCTGATTTCATCAAATCTGCTTCTACCAACGACGCACGTCGAAAATCGCACTGGGTAAAGTCGCCTTCCGTGAGGTCGGCTTCGTCAAGAATGGCCCGTCGAAAGGATGAGCCTGTGTGTCGTCCTTTTCGGAGGATGGATTTGGTGTGGTTTTGAAACGAGTAATCGACCACAACGGCTTCCTCAGCCGTTGTTTCATCGTCCCGTGGGTCACCTTGTCCTCCGCCAGACATCACCATGGTTCCACCTCAAGCACGTGAGCGCTTATCGAGGTGTGCTTGGCCTTCGGGTGTAAGGATTGCGAATCGGTTTTTGTCGTCTTTTCCGTCAGGGACAACAAGGAAGGTGCGTTCCTTCAATCGGTTCAGGTACAAGGAGAGATTACCAGGCGGGTCAATACCGGCGTCCGTGAACAGTTCGTTAACGACCCTCGGCGGACTGTCCTCAATGCCTTCCACATCTCGGAGGTAGTGGATGGCGCCGAGTACTTGGTCCGGCTTTCGGGTGAGGGAGCAGTTTTCGAGAAGCGCACGGAACGCAGAGCCACGTTCCGGAAGGCCCGCTTCCCTTGCCGCTGTCACGGCTGCCTCCAAGGCTTGTTCTCGGGCTTCTCGGATGCGTTCGAGGAGCATGGTCCATGTGTGCTCGGCCTTCATGTGGGCCATTTGTTCATCGATTTGGATGGCCGCGCCTTCAAGATCAATCTCAATGTCACCGGCTTGTATGCTCACTCGCAATCTCCACGCCCTCAAATCTAAACGAACTCCAATCATTCATAACCTTATGTTGAGAAAAAAGATACATTTTTGCTTGAAATTGAGCATTCATCAAGGCGAAACCAACTTAACGGGGTGAAGTTCACAACGAACCGAGGCCTCGCTATGATTCGTCGGCAGTTCCTTGGTTGCCTGTTTGTTTTCTTGTTCCTTGCACCCGCATGGTCCGTGATGTTCGCCCAAGCGCAAGGTGGCTCCATCAATGCGTTTACCTCCGGTATGGCGGTTGAGACGGTCACCGTCTCTTCGGGTACACACGGGGCGATTGGAGTCTCGCTCGAGCGCAACACCACGGTGACGTCCGCCTCGTTTTTCATCAAACCTACCTCTGGAAGCGATTCTCCAGGTGTGGTCAATTTTGACGCCAACGGCGACGGCGAATACGAGTGGTCGTTCAACCAAACGGGCTATGGATACCTCGGCGAACAAAATCAATTCACGTCCGGTCAACCAACGGCCACCTTGCCGATATTGCCGAACAGCTTCAACGGTAACCCAAACTCGCCATCCGTCTATGTTCCCTACGGCGCGACCATCACCAGCGCGAGTATCGGCGTTGGTTTTTCACCCGATTTGACGGGCGGCTTTTTCTCAACTGGATTCATTGACGAGGCCGAGGTGGGTGATGTCAACGGCGATGGAAACGATGACTTCGTCTTGTTCTCCAAAACAGCCAATCTTTCCTCAATCGGTTCAGGAAACGCAAGCAACTCCACGACCTCACCAACGAGCACAGGGCCTGCCTTCAGGGTCGTGAGTTACAGCTCCACGGCTGGCATTCACTTCTCTCCGTGGGTTCCAACATGCGCCAACGTGACCAAGACCATGGTTGCTGACATCAACGGCGATGGATACGACGATGTCATCAATTATGCATCATCAGACCGAAAAATCTGCATGCACTTTGTGAACAGTGCAACCGGGCCAACGTTTCAATCGCCCGTGAATGTCACCCATGCCAACACCATCCGAGACTTGGATTTCGCTGATTTTACTGGCAACGGTGCAGCTGAAATGGTGTCAATACGGGACGGTGGCAAAGTTTCCATCGATGATTTCAGCAATCGGACCAACACCTTCTCCAATCGAGATTCGTTAACCCTGTATCTCCAGGGGACGACCACCGCAGCCACGCTGAACCACATGTTGCTTGAGCATTTCAACGGGAGTACGAACCTCCCCATTCTGATCGCCGTTGACACCAACAACGACGGCCAAGAGGTCTTCTGGTCCAACAACGCTGTTGCTACAGGCACTTCCGTGATTTCAGGCATCTCTTCGGATGCGATCACAGGTGACTTCGACATGGACGGTGATTTGGACATTCTCTCCTCTACTTCAACTGGACATCGGTCGATTGAAAAGCGAATGTCGGGGTGGGACGGTGACAGCCACAACACCATCATTGACTTGACAAACGCAACCATCCTCGATTACGATTACAACATGGATGCCCAGTTGGTGATTCCCGCCCAAGTTTCGGTCGATGGCAACCCCGCTACCTTTGAGGGGAACCTAAGCATTCACAATTTCACCAGCAGTCAACAATCACAAAACAGGGTCAGAGGCCAATCTTCAGGCATTCTTGAACCATGGACCGCCCCCCGGGCGCTCTTCGTTGGTGATATGGACGGTGATGGCTTTGTTGAGCACTTGGTGTTGGCAGGGGAAGGGCAACAACACGGTGTGTTCATCTCTGCATGGCATCGAATCGGGTACGATGTGGACCAAAACGGGCAAGTTGACTTTTCAGCAGGTGGTTACGCAGGAAACGGGAGCAACGGCTTGGGCATGCTCTCCATACAAGACATGGATGGAAACCTCACCAACATCCTGAATTTCATGAGTGCTGGACGAAATTACACCTCTGATTCGTATGGCATTCAGATGTCAGAAGTGAACTTCTCCATGCATTCACTGGCGGAAGGCGTCTTCACCTTCTCGGACGTTGAGATCACGTACCTCGCCGATTTCCTCGTCAACAGCAACCCCCATCTTTCGGGCAACCTCACCAACGTACTCAATCAATTGATGACCGGAGGAAGTGGCTCGCTGTCTGTCCCGTTCACGTTTGATACGACACAGGACGGAGAGTTCACGCTCCATACCCTGACCGTCAACTATCAGGACGGCGCACCCAACATTGCCCTTCCTCCAACACCCATCGTACGCCTCGGGGATGTTCAATCGGACCGTGTGATGCTGGAATGGCAAAATTTGACCGATTTCGGCGACGACTTGTTGGACTTCGCTGTCTATCGGTCGGCCAAAGGCCAACCGGTTGACACCACCGATGTCTATGCATCAACCGTTGCCAACAGCACCATCGATATGGACGTGCGGCCGGGCGAATCCTGGACCTATTGGGTGCGCAGCGTTCACACCTTCGGTGTGACGAGTAACCTCTCACAGCCATTCAGCGTGGACATCCCTTATCCTCTTCCAAAATCGTATGTTCCAAACGTGACCGCTGCGGATGTTAAAGGTGACCAAGGAGGGGCGCTCCTCGTATCTTGGGACAAAGGTGACGACTCCATTGTTCAACATCGAGTCTATCTCCTGAACAGCGATTTCTCTTCCATTGAGACTCGGAACACAACGCTCACGACCAACGGCACCACCTTTTCGGTCGAAGCCCGTGAAGACAGCCTCGGGCAAGCTCTTGAGGATGGAACAGCGTACTACGTCGCTGTGGTCGGTTTCGATCAATACGGAAACGCTTCATCAAACGTGACCGCAATCGGGCCCGTCTACACACGAAACAACACGGCGCTGACGACCACACTCGATGTGACCTACACAGGTTTCGCCGACGAACCATCCATCCCCTACGTGCTGTTGACTCGACAAGGTTCCCTCACCGCCGAAGCCCATCTCCATCAAGACGGCCGGGCACTTGCTAACCAAACGCTCTTGCTCCATGTCATTGGTAATGGCGAGCAATACAATTCAACCACGGCGACCAATGCAACTGGGCATGCGGTGTTCAACATCTCGCAACTCTCCAATCTCGGACCAATTCAAGCCTTGGGAGCCATGCAACTGAAGGTGGCCTATGCGGGCATGGACTCTGACCCTGCCAGCCAGCCCCTTGCGGGTGCGTCCAACCAAACTGATGCTTACGGGACTATTCCCGTGATCCTTCAAAGCGAGGATATCCTCGAACTCGATGAACAGGAACGGATTGACACGGTCCTGACCGTCAGCGTCACCGACGTGATGCACGAGTCCGAATTGGCCAATCTCCAAGCGGTTTGGGAGGTAATGTCGGCTGATGGCTTCCGAGCAGATGGTGGCACTGCAGAAGTGAGAGGTAATGAATTGGCCATCTCCGGCCAAGGCGTATACGACGGCGAATTGACGATTTACCTCAATTCAGATCCTCCCGTGTATTACACGGAAGGCATGGCCATCACGTTTAGCCTCGAATCCGCCCCTGTCGTCGACAACAACGAGACCAACACCACCACCAACCAGACCAATGAAACGACAGGCACCACCTTCCCCACCACCGCACTTGCAGGAATTATGGATTGCGGTGACCCTGTGACCTATGGTTGGGAAGAAAACGCCGACGACATCACCGTCACCTGTGTGTTGACAAATCCGAACCCCTTCGATGCAACGGTTGAATTCTCATGGAAGGTCATTCCAGGCACGCCACCCCCCATTGAGTTGGTCTGGAACGAGCCTACAGGATCATCGCTGACGGTTGAAGCCAACGGGAGTGTTGACTTCACCTTCACCTTCGTTCGCAACGCTCCGACCGAAGGCATGTTCCCTGGCGAACAGGGTGAAGGCTACACTGTTCGTCTAACCTGCCTAGATGAGGTCGACAACGCTTGCGATACGATGGCAGAACCAAGTGCATCATCCGATGGTCAACTTGTTTGGATCTTGGGCGAGATGCCTGAGCAAACCGTAAACGACAACAGGATTGAGGACGATGCCGAGGGTGCCATGACGCCCGTTCTTGTTGGCATCGGTCTTGTAATCGCCATTCTTGCCGGTATTGTTGGTGTGTTGTACATGCGAAAGAACATGGATGATTTCGACGACGACGTGGATGAAGAGGACTATTATGAAATGGCGATGGATCAACCCGCAAGTCGGAGTGAAACCGTAAATTTGACTTCCGCAAAATCGCTTGACGAACTCAAAGAATCTGGAAAATCAATCACTGAAGATGCTCCTGAGGGCCTTGCTTCGTCGCCCACTTTGGGAAGCAGCGCAGATGCCTTTGAATTCGGAGCCACGGCTGAAGACACCGTTGTCGCCGAGGATGGCGAAACTTCGGAGGGTGAGTATGACGAAGAGACC
>Ga0181574_10000623_pt1 | contig 33024 bp, 27 predicted proteins | sample 101ome_24_FD_145600 | JGI IMG/M metagenome (GOLD analysis project Ga0181574, IMG submission 145600) | Coastal salt marsh microbial communities from the Groves Creek Marsh, Skidaway Island, Georgia - 101410AT metaG (spades assembly) | ecosystem: Environmental > Aquatic > Marine > Intertidal zone... | reverse complement strand
GCGGTGCCGCATCGCGTCCGCATCGTCCCCGAAGGCCAGCACCGTCTCGCCGGCGACGAGGTGCCGCGGCGATGCTGCGGCCGCAAGGGCGGCGGCATCGCCGGGACCCGTGCGCATCTCCAGCACCTCCTCGCCCACCTCGGCGCGCACGAGCGCCGCCGGCGATCCCTCGCGCATGACCCTGCCGTGATCGATGATGACGAGGCGGTCGCACAGGCGCTCGGCCTCGTCCATGTAGTGCGTGGTGAGGACGACCGACGTGCCCGTGGCGCGCAGGTCGCGCAGGCGGTCCCACACGAGCCGCCGCGCCTGCGGGTCCAGGCCGGTGGTGGGTTCATCCAGCAGGATCATTGCCGGGTCGTTGATGAGCGCCCGTGCGATCTGCAGGCGCCGCTGCATGCCCCCCGACAGCCGCACGACGGTGTCGCCGGCACGGTCGCCCAGGCCCACGAAGTCGAGCAGCCCCGCCGCGCGCGACCGGGCGTCCGCAGAGCGCATCCCGAAGTAGCGGCCGTACACGACCATGTTCTCGATGACCGAGAGCTCGAGGTCGAGGTTGACCTCCTGCGGCACCACGCCCAGACGCGCCTTGAGCGTACGCGGGTCGCGATCGGGATCGGTGCCGAGCACCTCCAGCTCGCCGGCGTCGCGGTGCGAGAGGCAGGCCAGCATGCGCATCGTGGTGGTCTTGCCCGCGCCATTCGGGCCGAGGAACCCGAAGCACTCGCCGCGGCGGATGTCGAGGTCGAGCCCGTCAACCGCAACGCGGGGGCCGTAGGCCTTCATCAGGCCCCGCGCCCGCACGGCCGCCCCGGCCACGGGGACTACCGGCCCGGTGCGCGCGTGGTGCCCGCGATGGTCATGCGCAGGCCATCGGCGAGCCCCACGGTCGGCTCCCATCCGAGGATCTCCCGCGCCCGGGAGATGTCGGGCTGGCGCACGGCGGGGTCGTCCTGCGGGAGCGCCTCGTAGACGATCTCCGATGCCGACCCGGTGGCCCCGCGGACCGCCTCGGCCAGTTGCAGGATCGTGTACTCCTCGGGATTGCCGATGTTCACGGGTGAGTGCTCATCGCTGCGGATGAGGCGCACCAGTCCCTCGATGAGATCGGTGACGAAGCAGAATGACCGGGTCTGAGCGCCATCGCCGAACACGGTGAGCGGTGCGCCGTCGCGGGCCTGTCGCAGGAACGTGGGGATGGCACGCCCGTCCTTCGGCCGCATCCGCGGGCCATAGGTGTTGAAGATGCGGACGATGTGGGTGTCGACCCCCTGCTGCCGGTGGTACGCCATCGTGAGCGCCTCCGCGTACCGCTTGGCCTCGTCGTACACGCCGCGCGGCCCGATGGGGTTCACGTGCCCCCAGTAGTCCTCGCGCTGGGGGTGTACCTGAGGGTCGCCGTACACCTCGCTGGTGGAGGCCAGCAGGAACCGCGCCCGGTGCTTCTTTGCGAGGCCCAGGGCGTTGTGCGTGCCGTAGGAGCCCACCTTGAGCGTATGGAGGGGAAGCCGCAGGTAGTCGATGGGGCTCGCGGGCGAGGCGAGGTGGAACACCTCATCCACCTGCTCGTGGATCTCGAGGTGGCGGACCATGTCGTGCTCGAGGAACACGAAGTCCCCCGAGCGGATGTGCTCGATGTTCTCGAGCGTCCCCGTGTCGAGGTTGTCCACGCAGATCACGCGATGGCCGTCGGCGAGGAGGCGGTCGCAGAGGTGCGATCCCAGGAAGCCCGCGCCGCCGGTGACGACGGATGTCGGCATACGGGTCAGGCTACCGGAGCACGTGTGGTCACCGCACCGCGTCGACGGCGCCCATGATCTCGCCGAGCCCCGTGGGGTTGGTGACCCGCCGCTCCCCGCCCGGGCCCTCGACCACGAATGCCGGCGTCTTGCGGACCCGGTCCTTGCGCGCCGCCTTGCGGACCCGGTTCAGGTTGCGGACCGTCCGGCGTGCCTTGGCGTCACGTGTCAACCGCTTGGCCGATACGCGCTTGGCGGACCGCACCACCCTGCGGAGCGTGGCCGCGGTGAGCCAGTCCCCGTCGCGCGTGAGCCGCGTGCGCGCGAGCCCCGCGGCCACCTGCCATGCCCGGTTCTGCCGTGATGCGGCCAGCAGCACCCGTGCCGCCTCGGTGCTGTTCACGTCGCGCCGCGTCACGAGCGGGCAGAGCAGCACCCGCGCCGTGCCATCGGACGCGACGGCGTCGAGCAGGTCGGGGCTGATGGCCAGGTGGGCGTAGGCGTCGTCGGGATCGCCGAGGTCCACGTATGCCTTGATCGTGATGGGTCCGCGACCCGCGGCAAGGCCCCGCGTGCGCACGCCGGAGGGCACCGCGGTGGTCGGCGTGGTGGCGGGGGCCGTGGATCCGCTACCCGTGCCCGCTCCCGAGGTGCCGGCCGTCGCGGGTGCTGCACCCGCTCCGGACGTGCCGGCGCCCCGGTCCCCGGGGCTGGTCGACGGGCGGTCGTCCCGGGGGGACCGCCCGGCTGCGGGATCGCGTGATGGGCGCGATGGCGCTATCGGGTTGGGCGGGAGCACCGGTTGCGGTGGTGCCGCCTGTGGTGGGACGATCGGGTTGCGACCCCCGCCGTTTCCGGGGTTGCGACCGGGGTTGCGACCGTTGCCCCCGCCGTTCCCGGGCCTGTCGGGACGCGCGCGCGCCTCGTTCCCGGCCTCGGGGCCGCGATCGCCCGGGGGTGGCCCCGGTGTGGCGACGGCTGCTCCCCCGCAGGCCAGAACCGCGGCGCAGCCAATCGCCGCGAGATGGGGGATCATCCTGCTCATGGCCTGAATATGACGCATGTGTGCCCATCCGCGCATGCATGCGCGGCGTTCGCACACAATGTCCTTACAAGGCGTTCCCCTGCGACCCGGCCGTCATCCGCGTCCCGCAGGCATGGGAGCGGGCTCGGCCGATACCGTCGCGATATCGCGATCGGGGCCGCTGCCCAGGCCGCGCAGTGACCACGCGATCCGCAGGAAGTGCACCCCGCCAGCCAGGCCGTCGTGCATGGACCTGCCGGTCGATGCCCGCATGACCACGGGGATCTCGCCGATCCGGAACCCTGCGCGCCGCATGTGAATGAGCAGGGTGGTCTCGGTGAGTCCGCCGGGGAAGCCGTGATGGGCCAGTCGTGCGGCAGCCCCGGGGGTCATGGCGCGCAGCCCGGATGTCGGATCGGTGATGCAGAGGCCGTCGGCGGCGGCGCCCATCCACCGGCATGCCGCCATGCCGGCGCGTCGGAGCACGGGGATCCGGTAGCCGGGCGTGGGGCCCAGGAAGCGCGACCCGATGACCATGTCGGCATCGGCAAGGCCCGTGAGGAGGCGGGGCAGGTCACCGGCACGGTGCTGGCCGTCGCCGTCCATCTGCAGGAGGGCGTCCATCGGCCCCGCGAGCGCCGCACGGTAGCCCGCGCGCAGCGCGCCGGCGTACCCCGCACCCGTCGGCAGGGACAGCACCTCGGCACCATTCGCACGTGCGCGCGATGCCGTGCGGTCCCGCGAGGCGTCGTCCACGACAATCACCCGTGCGGCCGGCAGCGCGGCCCGGGCGTCCGCGACCACGTCGCCGATGGCGTGCTCCTCGTCCCGCGCGGGGATCACGACAGCCGTATGCATTGTCCGCCACGATACGCGATCGGTCAGGGGTCCCACCGCCAGATGGTGGCGCGCCCGACGCGCGCAACCTCGCGCAGCCGGGTCCATGGCACCCCGGCCTTGATGGCCTCCTGGGCGTCGCGCCAGTTGTCCGGCCAGCCCCGGGTCCCGCGGACCGGCCCGGTCACGACGTAGCCGCCCCGGTAGGACGCCACATCGGGCAGGGGGCTCAGCAATCGGGCCCGTGCACGCTGCTGCTCGTCGAGGAAGGCCGGGTCCACGGCCCGTGGCACGTTCAGGCGGCCCCGGGGGAAGTAGGCGTTCAGCTTGGCCCACCACGTGTAGTCGCGCGCCAGTACGGGTCCCGGCGGCAGGTCGCGCAGCCGGTCGGCCACGGCCGACACCAGGAGCACGTTCGCGCCCCGGTTCCCGGATTCCAGGCGCGGCGCCACCGCCAGCACCGTCACCACGGCCACGGCAGGGACGATGAGCGGGCTCAGGCGGCTGTCCAGGGCAATGGCCACAAGCAGCGCCGCCGGCACGGTGAGGAGGGTCAGGAACCGCATGGGCTTGTCGACGCTCACCAGCGTTGCGATCTCAAGGCACGCGAAGCCCCAGACGAGCCATGCGCCGGGCAGGAGCGCCGCAGGCAGTCGTCGTGCCACCGCCACCGCCCCGGCCACGAGCACGAGCGGCAGTGCCATCAGCAGCGGTGAGCGCGCATCGCCGACGCCCGTGACCAGTTGCGACAGGTACGAGGTGGTGGCGCCCCACCCCTCGGTGGGCGATCGCAGGCTGCTTGCGCCCGCCGTGGCCGTGAGCGGCCACAGGGGGCGGCCGTCGGCGGCGAACACCAGAACCAGGGTGAGCGGGATGGCGCAGAGGCCCCCGGCGAGGGCCCCGGTGCGCCGCGGCATGGCACGCAGGGCCGGCCATGCCGCGTACACGACCACCGGGAGCATGAGCAGGGCGCTCTCGCGCGCCGACCACGCCGCGCCCATCAGCACGCCCGCCCCGGCAAGCCACCATCCGGCGTGCCGCCCCCGGCGGGCGCGCAGTGCCGCCCACACGGCGAGCGCCACGAAGGCCGGCATGACGGCGTCGGGCCGCAGCCGGGTTGCCCACAGCACCTCCAGTGGGGCCACGGCCACGAGCGCCGCGGCGACCAGCGCGGGCCGTCGCCCGGCCAGTTCCCGTCCCACGAGGAACGCCGCGGCGATGGCCAGCAGCGAGCAGACCAAGGGCCAGGTCACCGCGCGGTAGTCGTCGGCACCCGCGAGGCGGAACACCAGTGCAACCGGCCAGAGGAACACCGCGCGCGACCCGAACCACTCGGACTCGCCGTCGGGAAGGGAGCCCCCCGCCAGGTTCTGCGCGACGGCCACGTAGCGGGCGTCGTCGGACCCGATCCCGAACTCCAGCCCGCCGAAGGCCCATATGCGGATGACCGCGCCGAGCCCCAGGATCGCCGCCAGCAGGGCACCGGTGATGGTGCGGGGCCCGGGACGCCAGCGGGTCATCGGCGCCGGGAGAACGAGAGGTTCCGCAGCGAGGCGCGTGCGTCGGCGAACTCACGCGGTGCCACGGTGCGCACCACCGCGGTGAAGGCCGCGCCACCCACGAGTGACACCACCGCGAGCCACGTGAGTGCACCCCAGAAGGTGGCGGTGTCGGCGGGCATGAGGAATGCGGGGATGAGCGCCACCGCGCCCCCGACCACGCCGGCCGCGAGGATGCGTGCCTGCTGCGCCCCGAGCCACCGCAGCGAGAGCTGCGGGGTGCGGCGACGCAGGAACCAGAGGGTGATCCCCGTGTTCGCGTAGACCGCGATGGCACTGGCCAGCGCCAGCCCCGCCTGCTGCAGGGGTCCGAGCAGCAGCAGGTCCAGGCCGATCGTCAGGACGACCGTGACGATCGTGGCCACCATGATCTCCCGCGCGTGGTTGCCGGCCGAGAGGGTCCGGTTGAGCAGGTAGCCGATGAAGTTCCCCCACACGGCGATGCCGTAGAAGGCGAGCGGTCCGGAGATCTCCGCGACGCAGCTCGCGTCGCACTTGCCGCGTCCGAAGGCCACCTGGGCGATCTCGGTGGCCCCGATGAACATGAGGATGGAGAGCGGGATCGACACCATCGCGAGGATGCCCGCGGCGCGCCGGAAGGCATCCACGCCGTCCGATTTGCGGTTTTCGGCGAAGAACCGGGCGATGAGCGGGAACAGCGGCGTGAGCAGGGGGAACAGCAGGACGGTGCGTGGTGCGGACCCGAGGGCATTGGCAAACGACAGCGCGGCGTTCCGCCCGGCCTCCAGCGATGACGCGAACAGCTTGTCGGTGAAGGAGTTGACCTGCTGCAGGATCGACGCGGCCGCCACGGGGATGGCCAGCACGGCCACCTGTCCCAGGCGCGGGTGCGAGAAGGCCACGCGCAGGCCGCCCCCGGCACGCGACTCACGCACGAACTGCGGGATCTGCAGCAGCACCTGGAGCAGGGCCCCCAGCGCCACGCCCCAGGCAGCCGCCGTGATGCCCAGGCTGCCCGCGCCCGCGATGACGCCGACGAGGATCCCGGCATTGAAGGCCACGCCCACCGCGGCGGGCCCGGCGAAGCGTCCATGCACCTGCAGGATCGCCGTGAACAGCGCGGAGAACCCCTGCAGCATCAGCGCGGGGGCCATCACCCGCAGCAGGCCGGAGGCGATCTCCGCCCGCTCCGGGCCCATCTGGAAGAACCAGATGATCGCCTCGGGTGCGATGGCGACGATGCCGGTGAGGACGATGAGCGCGATCCCGATCCACCCCGCGATGGCCCACAGCAGGCCCCAGGCGCTCTGGGCCCCGCTGCGCTCGCGCTCCTGCTGGAACACGGGGATCATGAGGGTGGTCAGCACGTACAGCAGCACGGCCGCCACCGTGTTCACCACGAAGAGGGCGTTCACCAACGCATCGGTATCGGCGGTGGCCCCGTACACGCCGGCCAGCACGATCTCGCGCACGAACCCCACGACGCGCGAGAGGATCCCGAAGAGCGCGACGACGGCGGCCGCGCGGGCGACCTGCCGGATGCTCATCCCGCGGGGGTCATCCCGTAGAGCCTGCGCACGCCGGTGAGGACGAGCATGCCGCGTACCCCGACCGCGGGCGTGTACCGGCCATCGGGGAAGGCGAACACCCGCCGTCCGGTCCGGGCGTCGAGCGCGTAGGTCCTGCCGTCGGACGGCACGCGGGCGATCGTGGAGAACCAGACCAGGTTGCCGATGACCGTGGGCGAGCCGGCGATGCGCTCCCCGGCATCGAAGGTCCAGCGCACGCCGCCGGTGACGGCATCGAGGGCGTACAGCTTGCGGTCATACGAGCCCACGTACACGGTGCGTGCGTTCACCGCGGGGCTCGAGTAGGCCCAGTCGCCCAGCACGCGCACCCAGGCCACTGACCCGGTGCGCGCATCCAGCGCGATCACCCGTCCATTCACGTTGCTGGCGTAGATGCGTCCGTAGGCCACCGCGGGGTTCGCATAGAAGGCGCCGGCCCCGCTGAGCAGCCGCCCCGGGCTGGTGGTGCGCCACCGGATGCGCCCGTTGCGCATGTTCAGGGACGTGATGCGCCCGCCGTAGTCGCCCACGATCACCTGGTTGCCTGCCCGGGCGAGGCTGGACTTCACCTCGCCCGTCGCGCGCGCGGTCCAGATGAGCCGCCCGGTCCGCACGTCCATGCACAGGATGAGCCCGCCGAGCGTGCCCACGTACGCGCGCTGCCCGATGATGAGGGGCGACGACTCGGTGGAGGTCCCCACGTCGCGTCGCCACACCACCTGCGAGGTGTCCTGCCGCATGGCCTCGACGTAGCCATTGATGGTGGTGAACAGCACCAGATCGCCGGCGATCGCCGGGGACGCGGCGGACCGACCGGTGAGCTTGCGGCTCCATGCGATACGGCCCGTGCGGAGGTCGAGCGCGAAGGCCTTCCGCTTGTTGGTGCCAACGAAGACCCGGCCGTCGTTGATGACCGGCGGGAACTCCAGGAGCGAACCGAGGTCGCGCGTCCACGCCCGGCGATAGGGCGGCGGCAGCCGCAGGGCAGGGTTCGCCCGCGTGCGCTCCTCGTTGTATCCGTACTCGGGCCACCGGTCGCTGCCGAGGTCGTCGCGCGGGGCCTGCCGGGCCTCGAAGCCCTGCGTCGTGCCCAGCTGATCCCCGTCGTCGAGCCCACCGGTCACCAGGACGAGCCCGGCCAGCACCACCGCGAGCGCCGCGAACACGCCGGAGATCGTCCAGGCGATGGCCTTCTCGGAGCGCGGCACGAGCCTCATGCGGTGCCCTCCGCTAGGCCGTCCCGTCGCCGCGCCGCAGGCCGCCGCTGGTGGCGAGCGCGATGACGATCCCCACGAGGAATCCGATGATGGCGCCCGTGATGGCGGTGCGCACCCGGTTGGACATGCGGGTCGACGACGATGCGCCGGTGGCCAGCGTGACGATGGCGGGGGCCTCGATCTGCTGCGCGCGGGCCAGCTGCAGCTCGGAGGCCACCAGCACCTCGCGCACGTCGGCGAGACGCGCCATGTCGTCGGCCGTGGCGTCGCGGCGGGTGCGTGCCTGCAGCCGGGCCTCCTCCGCCGACAGCCTGCGCACCTGCTGCTCGAGCGTGCTGCTCACGGCCTGGTAGCCGGTGCTGGCGCTGGTGAGCGCCGCCTCGGCATAGGTGTTGGCGAGGCGGATGGACTCCTCGCGACTGGACGTGGTGGCGCGAATGCTGGCGATGGCGGGCTGGCCGGTGCTGCTGGTGCCCGGCGCCCGCGGCACGCTGACGGCGCTGCGCGCACGCACCTGCCCGCGGGTGAGCCCGGTCTCCTTCGCGACGGCGTCCACGACCGCGTCGCCCTGCAGCATCGTGGCCGCGGTGAGCGGGTTGGTGCCGGGGGTTGAGGCCAGGTTGCCGAGGATCGTGGTGGCCTGGCCCAGGTACACCTTGGACGTGGCCGAGTAGGTGGTGTCGGCGGTGTACGTGATGCCGAAGGCCACCAGCCCGGCGATGACCGTGGTGGCGAGGACGATCCACTTGCCGCGCCAGATCGCGCGCCACAGGTCGCCGAGTGTGATCTCACGATCAGACGCCACCGCTCACCGCCTCCCCGCGTCCGTCCATCGGCCGCAACCGGTCCCCGTCCCGCACGAGGACGTGCTCGGACAGGAAGCGTGTCATCACCACGCCTGCCGTGTGTGTTCCCAGTCGGGGCGCGACGTCCTCCCCTGCGGCCATCGCCAGGATGAGCGCAGGGTAGTCGCCGCCGGCGGCGAGCGGCAGCGGGAAGCCCCCGCCGAAGCGCGTGTTGATGTCGGTGACGCCCAGGATGCGGCCGTCCTCGCGGAAGCACTGGATGGTGCAGGGGCCGCACAGGCCGATCCCCTCGATGACCGCTGCCCCCAGCTCCACCAGCTGCGGGTCGTCAAGGGTCTCCCCCTTGATCTGCTCCCCGCCCTTGCTCTGGTACATGGCGCGGGGGATGGCCGCGATGGCGCGGCCATCCGGTGAGGCCAGGCAGTCGATGCTGAACTCCTCGCCCGGCAGCGCCTGCTGAAGCACGCTTGCCACCGGCGTGCGCGCGAGGAAGAAGTCGACCTCCCGCCGGTCCTCGCACCGGTGGATCCAGCGCCCGGCGAACCCGATGCGCGGCTTGATCATCATGGGGTACGGAAGGTCGTCGCGGTCGGTGCCCTCCACCGGCCACGTCGGCGGTGATGGCAGACCCGCGTCGGTGAGCATCTCGTGGCACAGCCACTTGTCCTGGCAGGCCGCCGCCACCTCGGGCGACGGCAGCATCACCAGGCCACCGGCGTCGGCCACCAGCTGCGCGGCGGTGGCCAGCACCACGGGGTCGAGATCGGTCAGCGGCAGCACCGCCCCGATGCCCTCGCGCGCCACCACGTCCGCGACTGCCGCCCCGTAGGCGGGGTCGTCCACCGGGGGGAGGTCCACCACGAGGTCCGCGGAGAACAGCGTGGGCGAGAGCGGGTCGAGGTCGCTCACCACCACGCGCCCGCCAGCGCCGCGCCGCGCCAGGGCATCGCGGAACGCGCGCACGATGTCGTCGCGCTGCCCCGCGCAGGTGAGCAGCACCGAGGCGTGTTCAGGCATCCGGCCCCCCCGCCAGGTCGAAGCCACCCTCCTGCCCCCGGTACTGGCCCTCGCCGCGCACCACCACGCGGATGGTGTCGGCGATGATGCGCAGGTCGAGCCCGGGTGACCAGCGGTCGACGTACTCGACGTCCAGCGCGATGCGCCGCGACCAGGGGATCGCCGCGCGCCCGCGCACCTGGGCCAGCCCGGTCATGCCCGGGCGCGCCAGCAGGCGTCGCCTCTGCGTGGCGTCGTAATGGGTGATCTGCGATGGCACGGTGGGGCGCGGGCCGACGATGCTCATGTCGCCGCGGATCACGTTGAGGAGCTGGGGCAGCTCATCGAGCGAGAGCCGCCGCAGCACGCGCCCTGCGCGCGTGATGCGGTCGTCATCCTCCAGCACCGCGAGCCCCGCACCGCGCCCCTCCGCGCCGTCCACCATGGACCGGAACTTCAGGCAGGTGAACGGGCGCCCGAACGCGCCGGCCCGGCGCTGGCGGAAGATCGCCGGCCCCGGCGAGTCGATGCGCACCCATGCGGCGATGCCCGCCATCACGGGCGCCAGGGCGACGGTCGCGGGGATCGCGATGGCGAGGTCCATGGCGCGCTTGGCGGTCCCGCCCACGGGGCGGGTACGCGGCGGCGTGCCGGCCCCGGTATCGGGCGCGGTGTGCTGCACGTGCGCCGCACGGTAGCGGAGCCGGGTGCGCACCGGGATCACGCGGCCCCCGCCGCGAGCTCGTCGACGAGCGCCACGAAGCGCCCGGCCAGCACCGCGCGGTCATACTCCGCGAGCGCATGCTGCCGCCCCGCCGCCCCGCGGGCGCGGGCGGCGGTTGGGTCCTCGGCCGCCTGGCGGATGGCCGCTGCCATGGCCGCGGGGTCCTCCGGCGGGACGTTCCATCCGCACCCCGCCCGGTCCACCAGGCGCGTGAGTTCGCCCGCCGGGGCGGCGGCCAGCACGGGCCGCCCGGCCGCCAGGTAGTCGAACACCTTGTTCGGAAGCGCGCCGGCGAAGAGGTCCCGGTCCTGGTACGGCAGCAGGCACACGTCGGCCCGCGCCAGGAACGCCGGAACCTGCCGCTTGGGCACCGGGTCCACGAAGACGACGTTGTCCAGCCCGCGTTCGCGGGCATCGGCCACCAGCGCGGGCTTCCGGTCGCCCCCGCCCACCAGCACCACGCGGATGCGCGGGTCGTCCTGCACCAGGTCGGCCGCCCCGAGCACGGTCTCGAGCGACGAGTACGTGCCGTGGGCGCCCACGAACATCGCGACCACCGCATCGTCGGGCACCGGGAGGTCCGCCGGCCGGGCGGGGTCGGGCAGCACGTCGAGGTCGATGCCGTTGGTGATGAGGCTCACCCGTCCCGCCGGGATGACGCCCGAGGCAACCACGCCGTCGCGGATTCCCTCGGTCAGGGCCACCACGCGATCGGCGCGCCGGTAGCAGTAGTGCTCCATCCGGCGGGCGGTCCCGATCACGCGGGGGTTGGTCACCAGTCCCATGGCGACGGCGGAGTCGGGCCAGAGGTCCCGTACCTCCAGCAGGAAGCGCGCCCGGCGGGCGCGCGCCAGCGCCGCCGCGGCCGCCGCGGCGGGAAGCGATGGTGACGATGCCACCACCACGTCGGGTCGTGGGAGCCGCAGTTCCGCGATGGCCGACCACAGGGCGAAGGTGCCGTAGTTCGAGAGCCGCGACCGCAGGTCACGGCCGTAGCCCGGCGTGGAGTAGGTGCGCACGATGCCCAGGCCGTCCTCGGAAGACCGGACGATACGCCGGCCCCGGTACTCGTCGGGGATCGTGCGCTCCTTGTGCTGCACGTACGAGGTGACCACGGTCACGTCGTGCCCCGCGCGTGCCAGGGCCCGGCAGTGCTGCCAATGGCGCACCCCTCCGGGCTGATCGCCGCTCACGAAGTACTGGGACACGTACAGGACCCGTGCCATCAGCCGAGCACCTCCGCGTAGAAGCCGGTCAGCGCATCGGCCTCGCGCTCGAAGGTGAGCCCCTCGAGGAATGCCCGCCGGCCCGCCTCGCCCATCCTGCGCGCGCGGTCGGGGTCGTCCAGGAGGCTGCGGATGGCCTCCGCGTGCGCCGCGGGATCGTCGGCCGGCACCACGATGCCGCACCCCGTGGACCGGACGATCGCTGCCATGCGCGGGAGGTCGCTCGCCACCACCGGCCGCCCCATGGCCATGGCCTCCACCAGCTTGGTGGGCACGGCCCTGTCGTAGTTGCCGTGGCGGCGCAGGGGTATCCAGGCGACCGACGCACGCGCGAGCAGGTGCGGCACCTCGGAGTGGTCGACCACGCCCAGGTACTCGACGCCCGGCGGCAGCTCACCGGGATCGCCCGGCCCGGCGAGCAGCAGTCGCGCTCCCGGCACGCCCACCTGGGGGAACGCCTCGAGCATCAACGGCAGCCCGCGCAGGGGCCCCAGGCCGCCCACGTACAGGACGGTGCCACCCTCGGGTTCGCCCGCCACCCCGAACTCCGCGGCGAAGGGGCTGTTGGCGACGCTGACGGCACGGCATCCCGCGGCGGCGAATCGCGCGGCGAGGTCCTCGTTGGCGGTGACCACCCCCGCCAGCCGGCGTCCGGCGGCGCGTTCGGCCCCCGCGGCGATCGCGGCGACGGGACGCCGCAGCGGCCCGGGGATCCACCGCTTGGTGCGCGCGGTCTCGCCCAGGTACTCGTGGGCGTCGTAGATGACGGGCCGGCCGGTCACCCGCTGCAGCCAGAGCGCCTGCGGCAGCATCTCCGGATCGTGCACGTGGTAGGCGTCGGCGTCCATGGCCCGTGCACGCCGCGCGAGGTCCCAGCCGGCGCGCGCGCGGTGCGCGCGCGGTACGGGGGCCTCGATGCCCACCACCGAGGCGTCGGCGCCCGCCGCGGCAAGGGCCCGGACCTCCTTGTGGAAGATCCGCACGTCGCGTGGCCGGTGGACGCTGGTCAGGTGCACCACACGCCGTCCGTCCAGACGGGCACCGGCCGCCGGGTCCGGGGGTGCGATGGGCCCCATGCGGGCCCCTCGCGCGGCGAGGTCGTCGAGCAGGTCCTCCCAGAGGCGGTCGTAGCCCGGTGCCCGTTCATCGGCCAGGTAGGTGTTGTGCCACAGGAGCGCGGCGGCGCCGCCGGCCCGGCGCACGGCGTCGAGCACGCGCAGCGCGCGCTGGCGGGCGTCAGCGGCATCGAGCCCCAGGTGTGAGTGCAGGGTGGTGTCCATCACGCACAGCGGCACCAGGGTGATGTCGGCCGCGCGCTCCTGGCCCACGATCCATGGCCGGAAGGGGCGTGCGTACCCGGCTGCGAAGCCCGGTCGCTCGCTGAAGCCCAGGCTAGCGTCGTACGTGAGACCCGCGCGCTCCACGCGCAGCGGCGTGTCGTGGTACCGGAAGCGCAGGTAGTGGAATCGGACCCCGCGGATATCACCGGCCTCATCGCGCAGGGTACGGAGTTCCCCGCGCAGCGCCTCCTCGGACTCCGATGACGCGAAGGCGCCGTGCAGCGCCACCTCGGACCCTGCCGCGCGCACTGCGGCGGCCAGGTCCCGGCGCTCCCGCTCGTACGTGCGACGTGGGGTGCCGTCCAGCCGGTGGGCGTTGCGCCCGATCAGGAACACCGTGGACCGCAGCCCGCGCCGCCACGTGGTCTCGAGGAGGTCCGGCACGTTGTCCCAGGGGTCATGCCCGGCGAGGTCGCGCACGGCCCTGTGCCGCCGCCGCTTGATCGCGCGGGCGATGCCCCGCGGCGTCCGCCGCCGGATGCGGTCGATGTCGTGCGTGAGGAACACGGTCCAGGACTCCGGTGCGGGAATGCCGAGTGCGTCCCGCAGGGCGGCCAGGTACCCCTCGACGGCCGGCTCCTCGATGTCGAGCCCCGCGATGGTGGCGAAGGCGCTGCGGGCGTACGGCAGCCTGCCGAAGCGGTCGCGGTCCGCCACCCGGTATTCATCCCACCGGGCCAGCAGGTAGAAGGCGCTGGCCACGATGTCGCCCGGTATCTCCGCGCCCGGATCGGCCGGGGGGAAGAGAAGGGCGAGTCCTCCTGCCCGGTGCACGGCATCCGCGGGGAACGCCCCGGGGCCCTCGAAGAAGGCCTGGGCGGTGTCCTGCAGGGGGATCCAGCACGCCTCCTCATCCGCGGGCGGCGGCACCGGCGCGTACACGATGTCCGCGGGCCCGTTGGTGAACCGGGCCTCCCGGCCGAGTCCCTCGGCCAGGGTGGACAGCACCCACCGGGCGCGTGGGCTGAATGCCGGGCGTGCGCCCTCGATCCGGATACGCAGCGCGTTCCCGTTCATCGGGCAGCCCCTCGCGCGGAACGGCCCGCCGCGGCCCGCGTGATGCGCGCGGCCTGTACGAGGCCCGGTCGCGGGTCCGAGAGGGAGGCCACCCCGTCGATCACCGGTGGCCGGAGCGTGGCCGCCGCCCCACGGGCACCCCAGCGCCCCCGCCGGAGCTCGCCTGCCGACGCGGGGAGGTGGCGGGCCGACAGCACCCATCGCATGTCGCTGCGGTGGCCCTCGGGCCAGGTGCGCGGGCTCCCGGTGGCATCGAGCCATGCGGCGAGGGGGATGTTGACCCCGGCTGCCGTGGCGAGGGAGATCCACAGCCACGATCGCGGGTTGATCTCGATCAGGTAGTCGCGCCCGTCGCGGGGATCACGCTTCACCTCCACCTGCGAGATGCCGTGGAAGCCGATCTCGTCCAGCAGCGCGTGGCCGCGCCCGGCCAGCCCCGGGTCCCACCATGCCTCCGCCGCGCGCGCGGTGCCGAACCCCGGTGGCCACTGCCGCAGCTTGCGCCCCGTGAATGACGCCAGCGGGCGGCCGTCGGCGCCGCGATAGGAGCCGAGGGTCCACAGCGCGTCGTCGCCCCCGGGGATGACCTCGGACACCTGCGGCCGGTGCTCCGCCGCGCGGTCCCACTGGCGCACCAGCGCGTCGGGGTCGTCGGCCTCGAGCACCTGCCGCCCGAACGCCGACTTGAAGCCCGCGGGGTCGCGCCGCGGCTTGAGCACGACCGGGAACCGCAGCTCGCGTGCTGCCTCACGGACGTCGTCCCCGTCGCCGGGCTCCACGGTCGCCGGGACGGGGAAGCCGATCCGCCGGGCGGCGGCGTGCTGGCACGACTTGTCCAGGTATGGCGCCAACTGCTCCCACGGCGACCACGGCATGTCGAACCACTCCGCGAGGCGCGCCTCGTGCGGACCGATGGCTTCAAGCGCCTCGTCGTGCGTGGGGAACAGCACGCCGCGGGCATCCAGCGATCGCCCGAGCACCTCCAGCTCATCCACGAACGCGTCCGGGTGCGCCACGGGGTCGGCCAGCACGACCTTGCGGGCGTGGCGCGACAGCAGGCCCATGGCCCGCGGGTCGTGGTCGGTGGCCATCACCGGCACTCCCTTGCGGGCCAGGGACCGGATGATGCCGAGCGCGTTCGGGCCGGATGCCTGCAGCACCACGGCGACGGCGTCGCCGCGCCGGCTCACGCGCGCATCACGTCCCGGTACACGGCCTCCATGCGCCGCGCGTTGGCCGCCCATGTGTAGTCCTCGCCGGAGCGCCGCAGGGCCTCTGTGCCCATGGCCGCCCGGAGGGCGTCGTCGTCGAGCACCCGTGCCAGTGCCTGCGCCAGCGCACCGGGGTCGTGCGGCGGCACCAGCAGCCCGGTGTGCGGGTCGTCGACGATCTCCGGCGTCCCGTCCACCGCCGTGGCCACGACCGGCAGCCCGCAGGCCATGGCCTCGCACACCACGGTGGGCAGGCCCTCGGACAGTGATGGCAGCACGAACACATCGCCCGTGGACATCACCCGGCCCACGTCATCGTGCGGCACCTTTCCGAGCCAGGTGATGCGGTCGGCCACGCCCAGCTCGCCCGCGCGTCGCTCCAGGGGCTCGCGCAGCGGGCCGATGCCCGCCATCACGAGCCGCGGCGCGCCGCTCGCGCGTGCGGCAAGGATGCCCATGGCCTCGACCAGGTCGTCCACGCCCTTCCGCGGCACGAGCTTGCCCACGTACGAGATCACGGGTCCGTCCGCGGGCAGGCCGATGCGCTCGCGCGCCGCGGCGGCGCCCCGTGGCAGGAACACCGTCTCGTCGGCGCCGTTCGGCACCACGGTTATGGGGCGCCGTGGGCGGGCGATGGCATCGGCGGCATCACCGATGGCACGGCTCACGGTCACCACGGCGTCGAGCGTCTGGATGGCCTCGGCCACGCGCATGCGGGCCTTTGCGCCCTGGGCCGGGACGTCCAGCACATCCGCCCGGTGTGCGGTGCCGACCGCGGGTACCCCCAGTTCGTGGCCGATGCGTGCGGCTGCCCAGCCGTCGGGCACCATCATGTGGGCATGCATGACATCGATCGGCCACTCGCGGTGGATGCGCCGGACGGTGCGGCGGATGCCCAGCAGGAACGCGTCCGCGTTGCGGTGACCCAGGCGCCCGCCCGGAAGGGTCACCTTCCGGGGGTAGTGCACGACCACGTCGTCCACCGTGTCCCGCGGCACTACGTCGCGGTAGCCCGACCAGCGGCGGATGCCCGGCGGCGCCCAGCCCTTCGGTGACACCACCTGCACGTCGTGGCCCCGCGCACGCAGGGCGCGCACCTGCTCGTGCACGAAGATGCCGCCGGTCGGATTGACCGGGCTGGGGTACATGTGGCTGATCATCAGGATCCTCACGGGATCCTCCCGTCCGGGCCCGCCCGGCGGGCGAGCACGATGGTCGTGAGGCAGAGGCCGAACGTGATCCACATCGGCGCGAAATGGATGGCCGTTGACGGCCCGAGGCTACCGGCGATGAAGCCCAGGAGCGCGAGGCCCCCCGCAAGGCCCATGTAGCGCAGCCAGGGGTCGGGGGTGCGCCGTGCCACGCGCAGGTTCCCGGCGAGCATGTACGCGTAGAGCGCCACGAGCAGCCCGAGGCCGATGACCCCGGTGTCCACGAGGACCTCCAGTGACCAGTTGTGGAGGTTGGCGACTCCCTCGTAGCCCTGCTGGGCGCGCACGACGGCCTCTGCGCCCCCGGCGCCCACCCCCACGCCGCCGGTGTCGGCGGCGATGCCCAGGCCCCGCTCGAGCAGCGACGTGCGCACGGCCCCGGAGCCGGTGCCGCTCTGCACCTGCGCGAGGAGGGTGCTGAAGTCCAGCTTGGCCACGGCCTGCTCGGGGAGGGGCACGATTCCCGCGCCGAACATCGACGGCACGATGAGCACCAGGGCGGCGCCCACCACGACGACCGCAGCGATGAATGCGCGGCGCATGGCCGGATCGAGGGCAAGCACCACCAGCATGCCGACGAGGATGATGCCGGTGGCGATGAGATTGGCCTTCGACCCCGAGAACAGGATGAGCCCGATCGCGACGACGGCGCCTGCGAGCCCCAGCGCACGCAGGCGCACGTCGCGTGCCACGACGGGCAGCACGAGCAGGTAGGGAAGCGCCAGCGCAAGGTACGTGGCGAAGTTGTTTTGGTTGCCGAAGAACGACGTGGCGGCGAACGCCCCCACCCGGTTGGCCAGCGCGCTCGTGGGCAGGCGCATGCCCGTGGCGATCTCCGCGAGGGCCACGACCACCGCGAGGGCGAACGTGAGGCCCAGCGCGCCGAGGAACCACGCAAGCCGCCGCCGCGATGATGCGGCAATGGGGATCGCCAGCATCAACCCGGTCATCAGTGCGAGGAAGAAGCTCCATCGCAGGGCCGTGGTGGTGGACGGCGCCCAGAGCGTGGACACCAGGGCCCAGGACACCCACGCGGCGGCGATGGCCGTGGGCCATCCGAGCCCATCCGGCACCGGGACGCCGCGCCCCATGGCCAGCCAGGCGACGACCCCGGCGGCGATGAGCACGGCGAGCACGCGGAATGCGAACACCTCCCGCGCGGAGGGTGCGGCGAGGTTCGGGCCGAGAAGCGCGGCCACCATGGCCACGAGCACGGCGGCCCGTCCGAGTGCGGGGAGCGGCGCGTCGCGCAGCAGCACGGCGACGACCAGCACGGCGGCGAGGCCCAGGCCGATGACCGGGGCATGGACGGCGAGGGCGCCGGCCGCGAGGGCGGCGGCGAGGGCCAGGGCCACGGCGCGGATGCCGGGCCCCCCGGACGCGCCGGAGGACCGCATCGGGGCGGGTGCCGACATCGGGGCGGGACGGTAGCAGCCGGCCCCGGAAACGCGGCCTATGCAGGGCCTCCCGCGGCCCCGCGTAACACGCCCAGCACGATGGAGGATTCGCGGGCAAGCGAATGGCGAAGCGCCGCCTCACGGCATGCCTCCGGGGCCGGCGGCGCATCCAGCATGCGCGCGAGGGCCCCGGCGATCGCGGCGTCATCATGCGGATCGACAATCGCACCGGCGACGCCATCGGGGACGACCTCGCGCAGTCCGCCGATCGCGGTGCCCACCACGGGTCGCCCGCTCGCCAGTGCCTCGAGTGCGGCCACCCCGAGGGGCTCCACCAGGCTCACCTGCGCCACCACGTCCGATGCGGTCATCCACTCCGCCACCCCGGCATCGGCGAGCACGCCGGTGCGGATGACGTGCCCCGCGATCCCCAGCCGGGTGGCCTGTGCATCGATCGTGGCGGCGAGGGGGCCGTCGCCGACGAATGCCAGCAGCGCATCGGGGTGGTCGGCGGCACGCATGCGGGCAAAGGCGCGCAGGAGCCCCCCGGGGTTCTTCCGCTCCGTCAGGCCGCCGACTGCCAGCACCACGGGGACCCCGGGGGCGAGGCCCAGTCGCGCGCGCGCGGCGTCCCGCGGGCGCACCGTGAACCGGTGGTCATCCACGCCCATGCTCGCGATGCGCGGGTGCCGGGGCGGAAGGCCCTCCTCGCGCATCCGCCCCGCCAGCCACTCGCTTACGCAGATGACGGCCGCGGCGCCGCGCACGCCGGGCGATGACAGTCGCCGCACGGGATCGCGGGCGAGGTTGGCGACATCACCGCCGTGGGCGGTCACCACCCACGGGGTGCGCGTGATGCCCCCGGCGATGGCGCCGATCAGGCCGGTGGGAAAGAGGTAATGCGCCCAGATCACGTCGGCGCGCCGGGCGGCGCGGATCGCCCGCAGGGTCAGGCCGGCGTACTTGGCCGGGGTGCGCAGCGGTCCGGATGACCGGGTGCGGATGACCACGCGCTCCACGTCGGCGCCCTGGCGCTCGAGTTCGCCGCACATGCGCGCGATGAATGCCCCGTAGTCGGGGGCATCGGGCCCCGGGTACATGTTCGACAGGCACATGACCCGGAGGCCGGTCATGGCGTGGCCTCCCCCCGGGGCCGCATTGCGGCGAGCACCACCAGCCCCGCGGCCAGGACCCATGTGTACGGGTCCTCGAACAGCGCCGAATAGAGAAGCGCGTGCACGAAGATCCCGGCAATGCCGCCGAGCATCGCCGCGGCCGGGATGCCCACGTCGTCATCGCGATCACGGGCGGCGCGGATGCCGACGATGGCGGCGATGACGCCGAGCCACGCGAACAGCGCGAACCCGATCGCGCCGCCCTCGCTCAGGATGGTAACGGGGGCGTTGTGCGAGATGACCACGCGGGTCCGGTTGCGCTCGCGCTCGGACAGCAGCGCCGAATAGTCGGTGGCGAAGGAGCCCAGGCCACCGCCCGCCACCGGGTGCTCCATGAAGATGTCCACGCCGCCGCCCACCAGGTCGAAGCGCCCCTCCGACACCTTGTCCAGGCGCTCCACTGACGTGATGGCCTCCCGCACCTGGGCTGATGCCGCGATGGCCACGCCGCCCCCGAGCACGGCCATGATGGCCGCGGTTGCGAGCGCCCGCCGCCACCCGAACAGCCGCAGGGCGAGGATGAGCAGGCCCACCATCAGCATCAGGGCGCTCGACCGGGAGAACGTGACCACCAGGGCCGCCGCATCCACCGTGGCCACCACTGCGCAGGCCACCAGAACGCGGTTGCTGCCCCGCCATAGCCAGGCGACCGCGACCGTGATGAGCAGGGCCAGCACCAGGTAGCGCCCGAGGATGTTGGGGTCGTAGAAGATCGAGTTGACCCGGAAGAAGCGGCTGTACACGTTGGCCTGCATGAGGCGGTGGTTCCACAGCACCTCGCGCGCGGCGAACTCGCCCAGCGCGAGCAGCGCGACCGGCACCGACATGGCCATCGTGGTGACGGCGAGCACCCGCAGTGCGCGTCCCTGGCGCCAGATGGCCACGCAGGTGAGGTACAGCAGCACGAAGGGAACCCAGAAGAAGGTGGCCTTCACGGCGCCCTCGGCGACGTCCGACGACCAGGCGAGCGAGACGAGCGTGAAGCCCACGAACAGCAGCAGGGGGAGGTCGAGCGGCGTGGTTGGCCACGACCGCGCACGCGTTCCCCACCGCTCCATCCACCACAGCACTGCGATCCCGATCGCGATCACCGCGTAGAGCGGCAGCAGCAGGTTGGCGTCCTCGCCGCCCACCGAGATGGGGATGCGCACCGGCAGCGCGAGCCCGAGCAGGAGGAACCAGGTCCATGGCCGTCGTGCGATGAGCCGCCCGGCCAGCAGGATCAGGCCGAGTCCGATGATCACCCCGGCGGCCCCGGCGGCGAGGCCCACGGGGGTCGACAGCCGGTCGGACACCGAGTCCGGCACGAGCGTCCCCGCCATCGCCACCCAGGCGATGAGCACGATGACGAGCCCGGTGAGGCGGCGACCGCGCTCGGGCAGGCGGGCAGCCCCGGCGAGCGCGGTGGGCGCGAGCATGAGGATGAGCCCCGCCGTCGCGGCGAACGCGGCGGCCACCTGCAGCGCCCCGGTGGTCATCCGCCCTCCCGGAAGCCGATCAGCGCCTGGCGCCCAGGGCCCGTGGCCGCGAGCAGCCAGACCTCAGCCGGGCGAACGCCGTCCGGAATCGTGATCCGGGCCTGCGATACAGGACCGGTCACCGGGTCGGCGATGGGGTCGCCGAGGATCCGCGTGCCGACGGGGTCGCCCGGCGTGCCGAGGCGCCGGCGCAGCGACAGGGTCACCTCGGGGTTTCCGCGGCCCGCGATCGCCACGCCGACGGCGTCGCCCGATGCCGGCTGGCCGGGCACAGCGCGGGCGTCGAGGTGCGCGACCCAGCAGGTGAGCACACGCGAGGCGCGGTTGCCGCGCTCGTCGCGCGCTGTCGTGCGCACCGGCTGGATGCCGGGTGGTACGCGCCTGCCCCGGGAGTCGCGGCCATCCCACGTCCATGACGTCGTACCACGTGCGCCGATGCTGCGCGGCTCCGATGCCACGCCCGCGGTCGGGGCCGAGAACGTGATGGTTGCGGGCTCGCCAGGTGCGCCTGCGGTGGCGATGCACCCGGCCGGCACCGACTGCACCGTCACGGCGGGTGACGGCGGGGTGGTGTCCACCACGACCCGTCGGCTCTTCGAGAACTTCTTCTCGCCCGCCCGCGCGGCGAGGTCGATCGCGTAGCTGCCGTCGGGCACCGTACGACCGTCAGGCCCGGTGCCGTCCCATCGCACGGCGAGCGTGCGCCGCCGCACGACCTCAGTTCCGTCCGCGAGGCGGGCCACGACCTCCCCCGTCTCCGGGTCCTTCACCGTGATCGCGACGTTGCTGGGCTCGCTGAGGCGGATAGCCACGGTGGCCACGGCGCGCCCCTGGTCATTGCCCGGGCTGAAGGCCCGCGTGGCGACGAACCGCGTGATGATGGGGGGCGGAGTGGTGAAGGCGAACGGCAGCACGAACACGCCGAACGCCACCAGCACGAGGGCGATGATGCCCCCGGCGACGAGCCCGCGCCGCCCGCCGTCGGGCATCAGGGGAGGGGGCGGAAGCCCAGGACGATGTAGAAGCCGAAGCGCCCGAGGCGCGTGCCCGATGCGCGGCGCTCGAGGTTGCGCACCGACGCGCTCCGGTAGGCGCGGCCCATCTGCGAGCCGATCCTGCCCCCGGGCCGGAAGAAGATGCCGCGACGGCTCACCGGCACCATGCCGGCTGCCGCCGCGTGCGACTCCAGGTCCACCCAGGTCTGCCAGTTGTCAACGGGCGCGAGGCTCAGGCGGATCCCGGGCACGCCCTTCTCGGCCAGCCACCGCCGGGCACCCGGAAGGCTGCGCCGGTTGGGGGTGGAGATCACGAGCAGGGCACCGGCCGCCATTTGCGCGCGCAGTGCCCGCAGGCACGCACGCGGGTCCTCCAGATGTTCCAGTACATCGGTCAGGCACACGAGGTCGAACGGGCCCTCCGGGGGCTCATAGGCGCTGCCCACCCGGGCATCCAGCCGGTCTGCCGCGCCGATCTCGGCCAGTCGCGTGCGCGCGATGTCCACCGACTCGGGCGACAGGTCGATTCCCACCCCGGAGTACTCGCGCCCTGCGAGCGCCTCCAGCAGGAAGCCGCCACCGCAGCCGACGTCGAGCACCCGGCCGCCTTGGCCCGGGCCGTGGCCGTCGATCGTCGCGAGCACGCACGACATGCGGCTCTGCAGGTGCCAGTTCTGCTGCTCCACCGCCCGGAGGTGCGGTGCGATGCGGTCGTAGTAGGCGCGGACGTCGTCGAGCGTGTCGCCGTCGCGCTCCGCCCCGCTCACGGTGCCCACGACCCGGGGCGGGCGTAACCGGACGCCTGCGCGACGAATCGCGACCACGCGGGCTTCTGCGTCATGTCGCCGCGCAGCAGGCCGCCGGTCCAGAAGGGGTTGTCCTGGAGGTTGAACCACACAGCCACCTCCACCCGCGGGTACCGGTTCGCGACCCTGTAGGTCTGGTCCAGCCACGACGCCTGCTGCGCCTCGCTCACGAAGTAGCGGTGGTAGCGGTTGTACGAGGTGTGATAGCCGGTCTCCGTCACGTAGATGGGCGCGCCGCGCTTCAGCCTATCCACCAGCTTGGTGATCTGCGGGATCGTCCTCCACGACGGCACGAAGTACGCCTTGGCCGGGGAGCCGATGGGGTAGAGGTGCATGCTCCATGCGTCGATGGGCACCCGATGGCGGATCATCTCCTTCGCGAAGGTGATCGTGCCCACCGAGGAGTCGGCCTTGTCGCACCGGGATCCACCCACCGGACCGGTGACGCCTGCGGTGACGATGGACGCCGGGCTCGCGGCCTTCACGCGTGGGTAGGCCGCGGCCACCAGGGCCGAGTACTGGCGGGCCGACGTCATGACGTACCGGCCCTTCTGGCGCCGGCACTGCGGGAACCAGAACGTCGCGATGTTCGGCTCGTTCCAGATCTCGATGCGTCGCACCAGCGGGAGCACGCCACCCCTGCCGTCCGCCCACGTGCCGTTGTACCGGCGCGCGATCGCCGCCGCGAAGTAGGCGGCGTCGGCGATGCGCGGGGCGGCGTTGGGCTTGCCCGTGCGCCCCGCCCATGTGGGGGTCCAGTAGTAGGTGATCATGGGCGTGATGTCACGCGCCACGAGCCCGCTGATCATCTGGTCGTAGCGGCTCCAGTCGTAGGCGGGGTCCGCCGGGTTCATCGGGTCCGCAGGCCGCGTGGGTGCGACCCACCGCCAGATGACATCCACGCGCGTCACCTTGGTGCCGCTCGACTTCAGCAGGTCCAGCCGCTGGTCCAGTGCCGGCCCGCTCAGGTTGTGCAGTTGGTCGTCCTGCAGCGCGGGGATGGCACCGTGCGCGGGGATGGCCAGTGCCAGGGTGGCCGCCCCCGCGAGCGCGCCCGTGATGGTGCGCATGCTCATCGGACCCTCCCCGCGATGCGGACTGCGGTGGATCGCACCGACGTGGTGCGCTTCCCCTTGGTCACGCGGCGCGTGATGCGCTCGAACACCGCGACGCGGGTGCCGTTGGTGGCCACGGCCGCGATGGGGCCGCGCGCATCGGCCACCTTCCGCGCCGACCCCCCGCGGCTCGTCAGCACGGTACGGCCCGCGCCGATGGCAATTGCCCGTCCGCCGGCCGCGATGCGCGGTCGCTTCGATCCGCGCCACACGATCCGCACCCGGCCGGTCGCGACATCGGTGCGGGTGACGCGGTAGCCACCCCGACGCACGACGGCGGCGATGAACCGCGGCGTCGCGCGCACCTCCAGCACCCGTCCGCCCTGGCGGGCCTCGCGCAGGTTGCCCACGCCGTCATCGGCGGGCACGCCGAATCGGATGACGGTGCCGCGACGATCGGCCCAGGCGGCGATGCCGGTGGTCACGGATGCGAGGCCGGGGCCGGGGTTGCCGGGGATGGGCGCGGAGGTCTGGCGCTCCTGGGACTCCACCGGGTCGGCGGATCCCAGCACCGCTCCGTTCCTGCCTCCCGCGATCCACCGCACGCGGGTGCCGTCGAGGCCCGAGGCGTACGGACGCGGGGCGTCCCCGGCGCCATTGCTCGACACCACCACCTCCTGGCCCCCTGAGGTGCAGCACCAGGTCACCGGTCCCGCGAAGGATGCCCCCGATGCCGTGAGCGTGAACCCGCGCGACACGCCGGTGGCGCGGATTGCCGTACCGGTGAGCGCGCCTGCGCTGGTGCGGACGGTGACCGGCTTTGTCACCCCGCGGATGCGTGTGCCCGATACCCGTGCCCGGCCGGCATCGGTGCGCCAGTACGTGAACGTGCGGGTGCGTGCCGGCTGGGCGTCGGCCCACACCAGGGTGCCGCCCGCCATGTCCGCGCTGATCGCACCCCATCCGTTGATGTTCGTGGCGCCAGCGGCCGTGCCGGCCGATGCGCTGCATGCGAGGGCGACGATGCCCGCCAGCGCGAGGCGGCCTCCACGCCATGCATTGGGCAGGGCGCGCGGTGCCCCGGGGGCGGTGCGGTTCTCGGGTCGTGTGCTGCGGATACTCATGACCTCCGGTGCGTGCCGATGGAGCGCGGACGGGCCGGGGGTCCGCCCCATCGCGGCGACGAGGCTAGCGGAGCGCCCCGGCCCCGGCGCCCCCCGGGGGTTCCGCCCCACCGGCGGGCGCATCACCCCTGCGTGCCGGGCGGCAGCACCGCACGGCCGCGGAGATCCTCGATGTCGGCGATCTGCGTCTTCAGCCACTTGGCGATGTCGTTCTCGCTGATCACGTGGCGGATGGCCTCCCCCCGCGCGCGGCGCTCGGCCCGGGGCATGGTGAGCGCCTGGTGCAGGGCCTCGGCCTGCGCCTCGATGTCGAACGGGTTCACGCCGATGCTGAAGGCCCCGATCTCCTCGTAGGCGCCGACGTTCTCCGACAGCACCAGCACGCCATCGCGCTCGTTCACCAGCACGGATTCCTTGGCCACGAGGTTCATGCCATCAAAGATCGAGTTGACGAGCATGACGTCGAAGTGCTTGTAGGCCGTGACCGCGAGGGGCAGGTTGCTCTCGAACCGCAGCTCGATGGGCATCCAGTCGGTGTTGCCGTGCTTGGTGTTGATGCCGCTCACCAGGTCGGTGATGCGCGTGACGTACTCGACGTACTCCGGCACGTCCTGCCGCGAGGGCTGCAGCATGGCGAAGAAGGTGATCTCCTCGTGGAACTCGGGGTGGCGGTCGAGGAACGCATCGAACGCCGTGAACCCGCGGAGGATGTTCTTGGAGAGGTCGGTGCGGTCCACCCGCACCACCAGGTGCCGGCGTCGCCGCCGCAGGAACGTGGCCTCCTCCTGCCGCACGGCGTCGCTGTGCGCCAGTTCGGTGAACCCGCGCGCATCGATCGAGATGGGGTAGTGGCGCACCGCCACGGTGCGACCGCGATAGTCCACCGTGAGGGCCTCGTAGTCCACCTGGAGGTCCAGCAGGTCCTCGCAGGACAGGAGGAAGTTCCGGGCGTACCGCTGGGTGTGGAAGGCAACGATGTCGTTGGCCAGCAGGCCCTCGACGATCGCGTCACGGATGTGCGGGGGCAGCACGCGCCAGTAGTCCGGCTGGGGCCAGGGGATGTGCACGAAGAAGTGCAGGAACGCGTCGGGCGCCCGCGCCCGGATGCGCGCGGGCGCCGTGTACAGGTGGTAGTCGTGGATCATCACGACGGCATCGGGACTTGCCTCGAGGGCCTCGACCACGGCGTCGGCGAACAGGTCATTGGCCACCACGTAGCCCTCCGACCATGCCGCGAGTTCCTCCCCGCGGATGTCCGGCACGTTCGACAGATCCCACAGGTAGTGCTGGATGAACCACAGCATGGGGTTGGCGACCACGTTGTAGTAGCGCTCGTAGACCTCCGGCTCCATCACCACGAAGCGCCCGGTCGTGGACACACCCGCCTGCGGAATGGGAAACGGGCCGTCCGCCTCGGCGGCGACCTGCCGATCCCCGTCCTCGATGGCCGCCGAGATCCACAACGCCGGGACGAGGTCGATGAGTCCCGTGAGGGCCGTCACGAGCCCGCCCCCGGAGCGCACTACGCGCGCGCCGCCCTCCCCGTCGTCGATGAAGCCCACCGGGCCCCGGTTCGAAACCAGGATGAGCGGCCGCCGCTCCATGCGTCCACTGTACTCGCGATCCCGCGCCCGGCGGGTCGCCGGTGCGATACTGCGCGCACATGCTGAACGGGCGCCTCTACCGGCTCTCATGGCTCGTCGCGGCGCTTGCGCTGCTCGTGGCCCTGCTGACGCTGGAAACTCCGGGCGGCACCCCCGACCCGCCCCTCCCGCCTGCGTTCGACGCGGTGGCGGCCCGGGGCATCGCCGCGGACCTCGCCAAAGTGGCGCCCGAGCGTGCGCCCGGCACCCGCGGGGATTCCGCCTCCGCCGCGTGGATCGCCACCCAGCTGGACGCGGTCCCGGGTGCCACGCCCGTTCGCCGGCAGCGCTTCTCGGTGCTCGGCCCGTCGGGCCGCGTGATCACCGAGAACGTCTACGTGGTGCTGCCGGCGCGGACCGGCGCGTCCGCGGCGCCCGCCCTGGTCATCTCCGCACCGCGTGACACGCCGCCCGGTGTCAGCGGCGGGGAGAGCGGATCCGCCGTGCTGGTGCAGCTGGCCCGCTCGCTGGGGGCCGTCGCGCGCAACCGTCCCGTGGTGCTGGTGTCCACCGGCGCATCCACCGTGGGCAATGCCGGCGCCCGCTGGTTCGCCAGCCGGTTCTCCGGGTGGCCCATCGCCGCCGCGGTGTCGCTGGATGATCCGGCCGGGGCACCCGCGGGCCTGCACGTCTGGGACGACGGCCAGGACGGGCGCCGGTCCATCCCGGTGGCGTCCGCCGCCGAGCAGGCGGCTGCCCGGGCGGATGCGCCCGTCGTACCCGCACCGGGGCCATTCCCGCAGATGGCGGGAATGGCCGTGCCCCAGACATCCGGGGACCAGGCTGCCTACATCGCGCTGGGGATCCCCGCGGTCTCCCTGGCATCGCGACCCGAGGGCCCTGCGATGGGTGGTGGCCTGCCTGCGGAGGATTCCCTGGGTGATGCCGGGCGCACCGCCGAGACCCTCATCGCCTCGCTGGACGAGGTGGACACGGTGCCGGCCCCGGCAGCGGGGGTGATCATCAATGGCCGCGAGCTGCGTCCGGTGATGAGCCGCGTGGTCATCCTGCTGCTGGCCCTTCCCCTCCTGGTCGCGGCGCTCGACCTCATCGTGCGCCTGCGGCGCGCGGGCGTGCGCATCACGCCGTTCGTCGCGGCACTGCTCTGGCGCTTCGTGCCCGTGGTCGTCGCGCTGCTGGTCGCGCACCTGCTGGCCACCGCCGGCATGATCGCGCCGGCCGCCGGCGGATGGCCGCCGCTCGCCGAGCAGGTTCCCTTCGATCTCGCCGCCATCGTGGCGATCGTCCTCTCGGTTGGAGCCGGGGTGCTGGCCTGGCTGGCGGTACGCCACCGGGCCACCCGGCGCGACGCCGAGGTGGCCTCGCGCGCTGCGACCGGGGTGATCGCGCTGGGGGTGGTGTGCGTGCTGCTGTGGCTTGCGAGTCCGTTCGGCCTGTTGGTGGCGCTGCCCGCCGCCCACGCGGCGCTGGTGGCCACGCGGGCGCGCCGGCCATGGCAGGTGGTGTGCCTGGCGCTCGTGGCCGCGGCGCCCGCGGTCCTGCTCACGTGGTGGGTGGCCGGACGCATCGACCGCGGCATCCCCTACACGGCCTGGTACCTCATCGAGACGACCGCATCCGGCGCGCGCGGCGTGACCGGACCCCTGCTGGCCGCTGCCGTCCTGGTGACCGTCTGGAGCCTCGGCTCGCTCGTGATGTCGCGGGTGCGCCGTGGGCTCGTGGCATCCGGTCCGTACCGGCCGGTGCCCACGGAGGACGAGCGCATGGCCCGTCGCGGGCGGCGTCCGCTGCCGCGTGCGTCGCTGCCGGGGCGGCGCGGCTGATGGCATCCCACCGTCTCATCTCCGTCGTCACCCCGGTATTCGACGAGCGGGATTCGCTCGAGGAGCTCGTCGGGGAGCTCCTGCCGGTGATGCGTGCCATCGGCGCGCCCTTCGAGGTCATCTTCGTTGACGACGGCTCACGCGACGGCGGCGACCTGGTACTGGCCGACCTGGCCCGCCGGCACGACGAGATCCGCGTGGTGCGCCTGCGCAGCAACTTCGGCAAGGGTGCGGCGCTCACCGCCGGCTTCCGCGAGGCGCGCGGCGAGGTGGTCATCACCATCGACGCCGACCTGCAGGATGACCCCGCGGAGATTCCGCGCCTCCTCGCGGCGCTGGATGACGGCGCGGACCTGGTGTCGGGCTGGAAGCAGCAACGCAACGATCCGTGGAACAAGACCGTGCCGTCGCGTGTGTTCAACGGCGTCGCCCGCCGCGCCTCGGGGGTCGACCTGCACGATCTCAACTGCGGCTTCAAGGCATACCGCGCGGATGTCGTGCGCGCGCTGGCCATCCCGGGCGAGATGTACCGCTTCATCCCGGTCATCGCCGCATCCGAGGGCTTCCGGGTGGCAGAGGTGCCGGTCAACCACCGCGCCCGGCGTCATGGACGATCGAAGTACGGGTTCGAGCGCTACCTGCGCGGCCTGCTCGACCTGATCACGATCTCGTTCGTGGGGCGCTACCGCCACCGGCCGATGCACTTCTTCGGTGGACTGGGCCTGTTGCTGTTTCTCGTGGGCGTGGGGATCTCCGTGTACCTGACCATTGTGAAGATCCTGGGTCAGGCCATCGGCGGGCGGCCACTGCTGCTCCTGGGCGTGCTGCTGATCGTCGTGGGGATTCAGCTGTTCACCATCGGCCTGGTGAGCGAGTTGATCCAGCGCGGGCGCATGCGCTCGGAGGATGACGAGGCCACCTCGCGCATCGAGCGCGTCATCCGGGGGTGACCTGGCCTCCGAAGGTGGAGTGGGTGGGCACCTACGAGCGCGCCTACCCCCGCACCCGGGTGCTGGTGGAGGGCCTCCGCGCGCACGGGGTGGGCGTGACGGAGCGGCACCGGCCCGTGTGGGAGCGCACCCGGCACAAGGCGGGGGGCTTTCTGGCGCCCACGCGCCTGGGCCGCGCCGCCGGCGCATGGCTGGGCGCGTGGGGCGGCATCGCGATGGCGGAGGCCCGTGCCGCGGGCCCGGTGGACGCCGTGGTGGCGGGCTACCCGGCCCAGCCCGACGCCCTGCCCGCCAGGATGGTGGCGGCGGCACGCCGCGCACCGCTGGTGGTGGACATGATGGTGTCGCTGGCCGACACGCTCGGTGACGACCGCGGGCGCGCGGGCCCTGTTGCCCACCGGGCCCTCGCGGGGGTCGATCGCCTGGCCCTTGGGGTGGCGGACCTCGTGCTGGCGGATACCCGGGCCAATGCGGAATTCCTGTGCGAGCGCTTCGATGTCGCCGATGGGCGCATGATGGTGCTGCCGGTGGGCGCGGAGCCCGGCGCCTTCCCCTGTACGCCCCTCCCCCCGGGCCCGTGCCATGCGCTGTGGTACGGGAAGCTCTCGCCCATGCACGGCCTGGACGTGGTGCTGGACGCCGCCCGCATCCCGGGGACCCCCCCGATACGGCTGATCGGCGAGGGGCAGCTGGACGCATGGCTCGCGGCGGAGCTCCGCCGCGAGCCGCCCGCGGCACTGCGCCACGTGGCGTGGGTTCCCTACGGGGCCCTGGGCGAGGAGGTCGCGACGAGCGGGATCGTCCTCGGCATCTTCGGCCGGAGCGCGAAGGCGGCGCGCGTGGTTCCGAACAAGGTCTTCCAGGCGATGGCCGCGGGCCGGCCGATCATCACCGCCGACACGCCGGGCATCCGCGAGGTGCTGACGCACGGGCGTGACGCCGTACTGGTGCCGCCCGGCGAGCCCGCCGCTCTGGCCGCCGCGCTCATCGCGCTCGCCGGGGACCCGGCCGCCCGGCGCGCGCTCGGCACCGCCGCACGCCGGCGCTATGAGCAGGTCGGAACGCCGGAGGCCGTGGCGCGTCCCCTCGCCGTCTGGTTGCGGGAGCGCGCGCGGTGAGCGGCCGCGGGTGGGTGCGGTGGGCCGGGCTGGCCGCGGGCCTGGCCATCATCGGGGCGCTGGCCTGGACGATCGCCGACGCCTGGGACGTGGTCACGTCGTTCGACTGGCAGCCCTCGGCGGGGTGGCTGGCCCTGGCCGTCGTGCTCGCATTGGGATCCCTCGTGCTGTCGGCACTCGCGTACGAGGCGATCCTCGCGGGGCTGCACCGGCCGCCGCCCCCGGTGCTGGCCACGGTGTCGGCCTGGGCGCGGTCCCTGCTGGGCCGGTACGTGCCGGGCAACCTGCTGATGGTGGTGGGGCGCGCGGTGATGGCCGAGGCGCACGGCGTGCCGAAGCGCGTGACGGTCGCGGCCACCACCTACGAGCAGGTGGTCGCGCTCGTGTCGGCGTCGCTGCTCGCGGTGGTGGCCCTGCTGGACATCGGCTCCTCCAGCGCGGTGGGACCGGCCGCCTGGCTGGTGCTGGCCGTGCCCCTGGCCGCACTGCTGCTGCACCCCCGTGCATTCGGTCCGGCCTCTGCGTGGGCGTTGCGCCGCGTGCGCCGCGAGCCGCTCGCGGTGCTGCTGCCGTTCGGCCGCGTCGCGCTGATGGTCGGTTGGTACATGGTGACCTCTGCGCTCCTCGGACTGTCGGTATGGGCCTTCATGCGGGGCGTGGGCGGCCCCGAGATCGGTGACCCCGTCGGGGTGGCGTCCGGGTTCCTTCTGGCGTTCGTGGTCTCGATGCTGGTGTTCATCGTGCCGTCGGGCCTCGGCGTGCGCGATGCGGTGCTGGCACTGGTGCTCTCCCGGCAGGTTCCCGGCGGGGTCGCGGTGGCCCTGAGCGTGGGCTCGCGCCTGTTCCTGATCGCCGCGGAGCTGGTGTTCGTCGGCGTAGCGGCATTCGCGGGCCGGAAGCGCGGCCGGCCGTGAGAAGCAGCCGGGCATCGCAGCGCATGCGCCGCTGGCGCCTGGTGCGCGACCTGCCGCTCACGCTCGTGCTGGTGCTCGCGACCACATGGGCGGCGCTGTTCTCGTGGCTCTCGGTCGCACGGCATGAGGGCTGGTGGACCGGCCGCTTCGACCTCGGGAACATGGTCCAGGCCATCTGGAGCACCGCGCACGGGGACTTCCTCATGGCCACGAACGCGGCGGGCGAGCAGGCCTCGCGGCTGGGGTCGCACGTCGACCCGCTGCTGGTGGTGCTGGTGCCCCTGCAGTGGATCACCGACTCGGCGGTGCCCCTTCTGGTGGCGCAGGCCGTGATCGTGGCCGCCGGCGCGGTCCCGGCATTCCTGCTGGGCCGCAGGTGGCTGGGGGATGACCGCCTCGCAGTGGCCGGGGCCCTGATGTGGCTGCTGTACGCGCCCATCCAATGGGCGGTGGTGACCGACCTGCACGCCGTCACGCTTGCGGCGCCGCTGCTCATGCTCGCCATCTGGGCCGCCGAGGTCCGCAACGACTGGGTGCTCGGGGTGGCCGCGGCCCTGGCCCTGATGGGGAAGGAGCAGGTGGGGCTCGCGGTGGCCATCCTGGGCGTCTGGATCATCGTGCGCCAGCGTCGGTGGATCGCGGGCGCGGTGTTGTCGGTGGCATCCCTGGCCTGGACCCTGATCGCGGTGCTGGTGATCATCCCGGCCGCCGGCACCGACCTGCCCCGCCCCTTCAGCGAGCGCTTCGGGCGCTTCGGCGACACCCCGTCGCAGGCACTGGTGGGGGCCCTGTCGCAGCCGCTGGAGGTCATCACGACCATCGGGGGGTGGCAGAGGCTGTCCTATCTGCTGGCCCTGCTCCTGCCCCTGCTGTTCCTGCCGCTGTTCGCACCGCTGCTCGCGGCCGCCGCACTGCCCGATCTGCTGCTGAACATGCTGGCCGACTGGTGGCCCAATCACTCGATCGAGTTCCACTACGCGGCGGTGCCGAGCCCCTTTCTGGTGGCAGCGGCGATGCTGGGGCTCGCGGGGCTGCGGCGCCGCAGCCGTCCGGAGTGGCTGCGGCGCGTGCTGCGCCCGGCCGGAGCCGTGGCGCTGGTGCTCGTGGGGGCGGGCGTGCTCGGCACGGTCGTCACCGGTCCGGTGCCCATCGCCCCGTCGCTGTCGCGCGCGACCGAATCGCGCCTGCAGCAATACCGGCCCGGACCCCATGCCGGGGTGCTCGATGAGGCCGCGGCGCTCATCCCCGCGGATGCGGTGGTGTCGGCGGGCAACGGCGCCGGGGGGCACCTCTCGGCACGGCGGCGCGCCCTGGTGTTCCCCGAGGTGGGCGACGCCGCATGGGTCATCGTGGACCGCACCCGGCCGGACGTGTTCGATCGCCTGGACCCTGCCGGGTTCACGTACTGGCTGGACCGCCTGCGCGCCCGGGGGGACTTCCGGCTGGTGTTCGACCGGGATGGCGTGATGGTGTTCCGGCGCGTGGGGGGCCAGGGCGGATGAGCGGACGCGGTCGGATACTGGGGGTGGCGGTGGTCGCCTGCGGTGCCCTGGTGGCGCTGCTGCCGGTGCTGCCGTGGTACGCCGCCACGCTGCGGTCTGGGACGGCCTCGTTGTCCGGCTACGGCGCGGGCGGGGCGTCGTGGATCCTGCCGGTGATCGGGGCTGCGCTGGCGTGCACCGGCGGGCTCATTGCGTGGTGGCACCCCGTACCCGGTTCGCGCACGGCGCGTGCGCTGGGTGGCGTGGTCATCCTGCTGGCGGTTGCCGGGGCCGCGTGGGCGGCGCTGATCGCCCTCGCACCCAGGGTGGACGTGGTGGTGGTGCGCACGGGGGTGCGGGATGCCCCGCTGGGTGGTGAGTGGGCGATTGGTGTCCTGCCCCCGGCGTGGGCATGCCTGGCCGCCGCCGCGCTGGCGGGCATGGCGGGGATCCTCCTCATGGTGCCGTCACGCCGCACCGGCGGTGCGGGGCACGGCGACCCCTAGGGGGTTGGCGCAGGCGCAGGGGCCGGAGCAGGCGCCGGGGCCGGAGCAGGCGCAGGGGCCGGAGCAGGCGCCGGGGCCGGCGCGGGAGCAGGTGCAGGGGCCGGAGCAGGCGCCGGGGCCGGCGCGGGTGCAGGGGCCGGAGCAGGCGCCGGTGCCGTGGGC
>Ga0181574_10000622_pt1 | contig 33031 bp, 30 predicted proteins | sample 101ome_24_FD_145600 | JGI IMG/M metagenome (GOLD analysis project Ga0181574, IMG submission 145600) | Coastal salt marsh microbial communities from the Groves Creek Marsh, Skidaway Island, Georgia - 101410AT metaG (spades assembly) | ecosystem: Environmental > Aquatic > Marine > Intertidal zone... | reverse complement strand
GACCAATAGATGTGAAACTCCAAAAGAAGCTCAATAGAAATCCCAGTTTACGCATAGTAGTAGAATTTATGCAAATGTAAGGATTATTTGTAAGGTAAGGCAAAGCTTATTGTGAGATCCGTATTCACAATTGTTTCACTCTCCTCGTGATAGAATGGTGCGGTAATATTTCCGCGAACGAGCATTACTTTATCTCCATTACTGTTGTAACCGAACTCACTGATTGAAATAATTTCTAATTGAGTAGCTAAAGTAGTACTCTCAATGCTTCGATAATGTTGTCCATTGTGGTTGATGTGCATGCGTAATTTAAAATCCCAACTTGTACTGGTTTGATCTTCGAAAGAGGTAAGGTCTTGAATATAGTGTTCTTGAGACAATTTGTCGATATGAACGGCGCGACTGCGTACAACTCCATTCGCATAATGCACTACGCCGCGAAGGTGGCAGGTGTTGGTGTTCATTTGAGTGGAGAGATTAACTTTATTCGCGCTTACTAATGAGTCATTATAGTACCATTCCACGTGATCAATTTCATATTCAGGAGTGTCAAAAAACGCAATTAAGTTATCATTTTGACCAAGGATGAACTTAAGAGCACCTTTCGCATTTCTGTCGTATCCTAGGATGAGCTCGTTACAAGTTGTTGCTTGGGTCTGATTATAGAAAGTTATAGTGGCACAAATCGAGTATTTCCCTGGTTCATAAATCGTTAATGAATCAGGACTTGAAGAAAGCTCTCCATTGACAACCCAACTGATCGACTGAATGTATTCACTATTTGAGAAGTGGTTTTTAGAGAGGGTTAGCAATGGGGTATTCGGAATCTCAGTAAATGAAAGGTAATTGGAAGTTGATATATCGTAGGTAGAATTTGGTACGTCAACTATTCCGTCGCTCAAAATTAACTCGAAGGAGCTTTGGTTGTTAGCAAGTGTTCCTTTCCATTGTGTAACACCACGTAATAAAAAGTTCTCAGAGTGCATGAAATATCCATTATCTCCTGCAGAAACTATAACTTGTTGACCATCGATATTCCCCTCAATTGAAAAAACGGGACTATTGTTAGGGGGGAGTTCAGGTAAAACTTCTTTCTTACATGATATAAAAAGAAATGGAAAAATTATGTAAGCAATATATCTCATTTATCAATTAAAAAGCGTGTATTTAAAATAAATCTGTGCGTTCATCACACTCGTTCTATACAAGTTGTTAAAGTACTGGTCATTCGCAATTCGAGAAGTTAGTTGTTTAGTTAATCTCGCACCGATTTGAATGTTTTCAGACAAACTTCGTTCATAGAATACATATGTATCAACATTCAGCGGGTTCAGTCCAGTGGTCAAGCCGCTTAAGTTTTTTGCTTCCATAGTTTCACCGTTTGCTTTGGATTCAAATAACATCGAAGAATTCGCTAATAATCGAAGCTGGAGTCCAGCACCAAATTTATTTTTTTGGTGTATAACAGCGAGTTGAACTGGAATAGAGATATCTAAAAGTGTTTTATAGTTCAGGCTATTTTCAAAATTAATTACCCCAAAACCATACACTCTCGCTCGTTCCGAAACTGTTATCCCTGGATTTTTTTCTAAAGATAGACCCAATCCAGAACTGAGCTCAAAGCGATTCATTTTATAGTTTAATTTCCATTCAACACTTAAAATTCTTGGATTTTGAGAGTTCTTCGCATATGCTTGGGAAAGACCCGTTCCAACTTCAAAGGTATTGTAGAAAGGACTGAAAGCGGGAAGCTGTCGTGTAGATGATGTTAGTTTAGTAAAGGCACCTAGTTCCTCAATTCCTGAAGTGTAAGTATTGGGTAATGCTGTTAAATTGTTAGAGGTGAGTTTGTCAATTTCAATCGATCTATGCGTTAATGGATTCGAAGTAAGAGCTTTATTAGTTTGGTGTATCTTATTAGGTTCGTTTGCAGATTTTTGCTCAGCTGAAAGTTTAATGTGTGGAATAATAAAAGGATTAATCGATGGAGCTTCTGATGAAATGACTTTTTGTGAAGCAATGAATTCCTCAAAATCACTTTTTATTTCTAAAAGATAATCAGGGTTCAGCTCAACGCTAAGGCCTATTTTTGCATAGGTTAAAGGATGTTCGCGATCGATGGTTACCGCCGTAGAAAGAAGACCAAACAATAAGATCATACCGAATACGGACCAAGCAATCAATCCTTTTCTACGCTTACGTTCGGCATTCAACAATTGCTCCATTTCACTCCAATAACTTGGGTTGTAAGCAGGGCTTTTTGAAGTGTCTGCAGCCTTACGAAATAAATCGTCGATATGTTGGTCGTTCAAATTCATATTGCAATACGTGACCTATTGTTCTTTTCTTGTTGTTCAAGCAATGCTTGAAGTTCTTTTCGAGCTGTTGATAAATGCCACTTAGATGTTCCTTCAGACATCTTAAGTAAATCGCTTATTTCCCGGTGATTGTAACCTTCAATTACATACAAAACAAATACCTGTTTCGTAGCAGGTTTAAGGTACTCAAGTAACCTTAAAACACTATTTTCATTAAAATCATTATAAGCCTGATTCGATGTGTTGTTCGAATGAAATTCCAATTCACGATCGTGCTCTCGACTAGTTACACGTTCTTTATAGTTTTTGTTTTTTCGGTATTCATCAATGAGTGTATTGTTCATTATTCTCCTAGACCAGGCAATAAAAGAGCCTATTTCCGGCTCTATAGAACCAATATTTTTTAAAATTTTCATGAACCCGATGTTGAAGGTGGCACGCGCATCTTCTTCATTGGTGTTGTACCGCATGCACAATGGCATAAGAAAACGAAAGCAGACCTCATATAACGTTTCCTGAGCTTTGCGATCGTTCTTCGCACACTCAGAAATTAATTCCACCGTTATATTAGTGTATTTCCCCAACGTCTTTATTTTATCTTCCTTATGCAATTTACGCTTATTATTTTCGGAAACAAAATGTATTCTTCATTAAGTAACGTCTTTCTGGGTGATTTAGTTGGTAATTACAGTGTTTCTTGTAAAAAAAAATTATTTTCGTAACAAATAGAAAAGAGTATGAAGTTTTTTATCGATACAGCGAACCTTGCAGAAATTAAAGAAGCGAATGATATAGGGATTTTGGATGGCGTGACCACCAATCCATCACTAATGGCGAAGGAGAATATTACTGGGAAAGAGAATATTCTGAAGCATTATAGAGAGATCTGTCATATTGTAAATGGCCCTGTTTCTGCAGAGGTCATTGCGACAGATTACAAAGGAATGATTGAAGAAGGAAATTACTTAGCAAATCTTCATGATAACATCGTGGTTAAAATACCCATGACGATAGATGGGATAAAGGCAATTAACTATTTTTCGGAGCACAAAATCCGAACGAATTGTACCCTTATATTCTCTGCAGGACAGGCGTTGCTGGCTGCCAAGGCAGGAGCAACTTATGTATCGCCTTTCGTTGGTCGATTAGACGATATATCGGCAGATGGGATAGGATTGATTGCGCAAATCCGACGTGTTTTTGATAATTACGCTTTTGACACTCAGATATTAGCAGCATCCGTTCGCCACCCTATGCATATTATTGATTGTGCTGAAATTGGAGCTGACGTAATGACGGGGCCATTGAAGGCAATTTTGCAGTTAGCAAATCACCCACTTACGGATAGTGGCTTGGCCCAGTTCTTGGCAGATTATCAGAAAGGTAATCGCTGAGTGGATCAATTTTAGTTAAATTGAGTAGAGTTATGCAGCGCTTTGCCTAAAGTCAATGTGATTATTGGAGGTGGTTGAAAAGATTTCGAACAAAAAAAATAAAGAAAGCCAACTTTTTAGTGAAAATTACGTCTAACAAAATGTGAAGGGTTAATTATGGTTAATCCTTCACTGTTGATTTAAACTTTGTTAGGCATGAGACAACTGAAAATTTCAAAACAAGTTACCAATAGAGAAAACGCTTCGTTAGACAAGTATCTGTTGGAAATTGGTCGTGTGGAACTTATTTCGGCGGAGGAAGAAGTAGTACTTGCACAGCGCATTCGAATGGGCGACCAAAAAGCATTGGATCGCTTAACAAGAGCCAATTTACGTTTTGTTGTTTCGGTTGCTAAACAGTACCAAAATCAAGGGCTTACGCTTCCAGATTTAATCAATGAAGGTAATCTTGGTTTGATTAAGGCGGCACAACGTTTTGATGAAACGCGAGGGTTTAAATTTATTTCCTATGCTGTTTGGTGGATACGTCAATCTATTTTACAAGCATTAGCCGAGCAAGCGAGAATTGTGAGGTTACCATTAAACAAAATTGGTTCAATTTCTAAAATTAATAAAGCATATTCTGAACTTGAACAACGTTTAGAGAGAGCTCCAAGCGCAGATGAATTAGCAGAAGCGCTTGAAGTATCAACGGCCGAAGTGAAACAAGCATTGGCATCTGCTGGTCGCCACGTTTCTATGGATGCGCCATTGCGAGATGACGATGAATCAAGTTCGAGCATGTATGACGTACTGCAAATAAATACGTTACCCACTCCTGAGTTGAATTTAATGAATGATTCGCTAAAGAAAGAAATTAACCGATCTATTTCAACACTAACTCCTAGAGAAGGAGATGTCGTGAAGTTGTTTTTTGGATTAGATGGTTATTCTCCGATGAGCTTGGACGAAATCGGGGCACGATTTGACCTTACCCGAGAGCGTGTGCGGCAAATCAAAGAAAAAGCAATTAGAAGGTTAAAGCATAATTCAAGAAGTAAAATGCTGAAAACCTACCTTGGTTAGTTTACGATTAATTTGTTTGAAACGTGCATCTTCCTAGATGCACGTTTTTTTTGTGGTGAAAGTATCTGGGATTTGGTGAAAGAACTAATGGATTGATAAAACTCATTTTTTTACTTTCTCAGATGTTCTACTTTAGATATGAATGATGGATATAGCAATGAAAATTTCAATTATTGGTTTAGCAGAAAAAGGGGCGTGTATTAACATTGGATGAATTCTCTAATGAAGAATGGAGCCAACTAAAAGCTGCAGCTGTTGATTTTGCAAGGATTTAGAATGAATATATCTCCTAAAATTGAGGCATAATAAAACATGGAATAAAGTGTATCTTTGCATCAATGATTGTAGAAATAGGAAATAAATTAGTTTCAGCAAGTTTATTAGAGAAGCGTTTCGTTTGTGACTTAAATGCATGCAAAGGGGCTTGTTGTGTAGAAGGAGATGCTGGAGCGCCAGTTACCTTAGCAGAAATATCAATGCTAGAGTCGATTTTGGAAAAGGTTAAGCCATATATGACTGAAAAAGGTATTGAAGCGGTTGAAAACACGGGTGTATTTTACATGGATGAGGATAACGATCCTGTAACAACTTTAATGGACGGCGGTGCTTGCGCTTTTACGGTGTTTGAGGAAGACGGTACTGCGAAATGTGGTATTGAGAAGGCTTATTACGATAGGGAAATAAAATGGAAGAAACCTTTGTCCTGTGAGTTATTTCCGATTAGAGTCAAGGAATATACTCAATTTACGGCTGTTAACTTCGAAGAAATTGATATTTGTAAGCCAGCTTGTTCGTGCGGAGAAAAATTGAATATTCCTGTATACAGATTCTTGAAAGCACCAATCATTAGAGGTTTCGGAGAAGAATTTTTTAATGAATTGGTAGAGGCAGAGAAACTATTGTCAAACGAAAAAGATGAGTAATGGAGAAGCTGTATACTAAGGGCTGGAAAGATTATGAGCTTATCGATGCGGGAGGTGGAAAAAAACTTGAACGATGGGGAAATGTCATCACAATTCGCCCTGAATTGCAAGCGTATTTTAAGTCGGGATTGCCTTTTCCAAAGTGGAATGACCTTGCTCATTGGGAGTATAAGGAGAATGAGAAGGGTATTGGGAAGTGGAAGAAGTTGAAGCCTGATGCTCCTGAGGTGTGGACCATAGGTTATAAGAACTTAACATTTGAATTAGCACTCACGAAATTTAAGCATATTGGATTGTTTCCCGAACAGGCTGTCAATTGGCAACACATTTCTGAACACTTCTCAGGAGGAAAGAGGGTATTGAACTTATTTGCTTATACAGGTGCGGCTTCTGCTGTTGCCCGTGCAAGTGGTGGGGAGGTGTTGCATGTTGATTCGGTAAAACAATTAATTTCTTGGGCAAAACGAAACATGGAGCTATCTGGTTTGCAAGATATTAGATGGGTGCATGACGATGCATTGAAATTTGCACAGCGCGAAGTCAAAAGATGTAATACCTATGATTTGGTTATTATGGATCCTCCTGCTTGGGGAGTTGGTGTTAAAAATGAAAAATGGAAAATCGAGGATAAATTGCCCGAACTTATTGATTTGGCATACCAATTAGTAGCTGATAAGGGAGGCCTGATTATGAATACGTACACTCCAAAAGTAACCAGTGAAGATATAGCCGGTCTATCGGGATTGTTCTTTGGTGAGAAGAAGTGTCATGTGAGTGAATTATGGATGCAAACTACAACTCAAAAGGACTTGTATTTCGGATTGCTCCTTCGCGCCAAAAAATAAATTAAGAGGAATCTGGAAAAGCACTTAATCCGCGAAATATGATGTATATCATTTTTTACGTGTACCGTGTAGGGTACGTATACGAAAAAAGTAAATTATGAAGCATATTTTGGTCCTAGCTGATTTCTCTTTGTTCTCAATGAATGCTGTTAAGTGTGCTGCCGATATCGCAAGAAAAAGCGATGCGGATTTCATTTATTACACGTAGTAAATATACATTCTCATGAAGTGATAATCCTTCCATTTCAGAATGCATAAAATTTAACAGAGGGTTTGTTTATCCTGAATTTTATTAAGGAAAAATTTGCGGCTCTAAAGAGTCAAGAATTCTTGAAGGGATTAACTATGTATGAAATAGTGAAATTTGATGATATTTTTGCTGCAGCATAGGAATATGGGAGTGAGATCGTTATAGAGTTAATTGTCATGGGGACTCACGGTGCTTCTGGACTGATTAATCAATTTTTTATTGGAAGTAATACGTATAAATTGGTGAGAAGATCGAAGATACCTGTCCTTACTGGTAGAGGGAAAGTGTCTATTTCTAATGTGAAAAACATTGTTTTTTCGGCTGACTTTGATTTAGGATTCCCTGAGGCATTTGCTAAGATTAGAACTATTGCTGAGTCGTATTCTGCGAAGCTTCACTTGGTTCATATTGTAACGCGGGATGATTTTTATTTTTCGAAGCCCATGTAAGAAATTATGGACGAATTTGCCAAATATCAGAGGATTGAGAATTACGAATGTCATGTTTTCAATGCTGAAAATGTTCAAGAAGGTATTAACGAGTTTGCGGAACTTATTCACGCGGATCTTATTGCAACTGTAACGCATGGAAGACGAGGACTAGCGAGGTTGCTGAAAGGTTCAATTACGGAAAACTTGTCAATAAAATCAGGTATTCCCGTATTGACTTCCAAAATTGAGCTGGATTATTTCATTGATTTTTAAGAGGTAGGAAAGATCAATAAAAATGTTTCTTACTTTTTTTATTTTTTTCTTGCAGTGATTTATTAAATAATTATATTTGCACTCGCTAAAGAAATTTAGTGTTTGTTGAAGTCAACACTCCTCCTTAGCTCAGTTGGTTAGAGCATCTGACTGTTAATCAGAGGGTCCTTGGTTCGAGCCCAAGAGGGGGAGCTTGAAAAAAAAAGAGCGAGATAGATCAATCATCTCGCTCTTTTTTTTGGCCATTCTTCTAATAAAGCCTCATCGTAAGTCCATATTCACGTAAAGAACCCTTTAATTATGTTTTTTCTGAGAAAGAGGTGGAATGATCATCAATAGGATGCACAAGTTTATCTTGTTATTGGTGTTGGGGATTGATATTGAGAAGGTTAAAGTAATTCTGTGGGACTTGAAGGCCACTTTAATTTTTCCTTTTTTTTTAAGTCATTTCCTTGTTTATTTCAATAAATAGCAAGAACTTGCTCGTCTAAACCATTAATACTATGAAAAAACGAATACTTTCTATTTGCGCTTTAGTTTTATCCTACATAGCGATAGGACAAACCGTCCATCCGGACTATCTAGATGGTGCAATTTGGGTGAATCTCAAGTCAACTGCCTTAAATTATCCTTCTGCTAGCTTAAATGGTTCGGTAAAGGATGGAGCTTTTGTTTTGCCGAGTGAGTTACCTTTCAAGGAATTGATTAGTGGACATAAGATTAAGGCACTCAACAAGCCGTTTCATTATATTCGTGATGAGAAATTAAAGAATATTCTTAGAATTGAAATTGAAGATATCTATGCCGTAGATGATTTGATTGCTGCGTTGAGTCGTCATCCTCAAGTGGTCTATGCTGAGCGAATACCTCTATTGAAAAAAACAATTACTCCGAATGATCCTAGTTATAACAGTTCAACTCAATGGAATCTTTTTCAAGTGAATGCTACCACAGCATGGGATGTGTCTCTGGGTAATGCGGATGTAAAGGTTGCCATTGTGGACGACGCCGTTGACATTACACACCCGGATTTAGCACCTGTGATTTGGACAAATACTGGTGAGATTCCTGGAAATGGAATTGATGACGATAACAACGGTTATGTTGACGATGTGAACGGGTTTGACGTGGCGAATAACGACAATAATCCGAATCCAGATGCACCTGTATCAAGTTATGATCACGGTACTCACGTTGCTGGAATTTCCGGTGCTGCCACAAATAATGGCGTTGGAGTAGCGTCAATTGGTCACAATTTGACCCTCTTACCGGTGAAATCGACGAATTCTGCTAGTTTCGTGACCCACGGATATGAAGGAGTGCTTTATTCCGTTGCAGCTGGTGCTGATGTCATCAATATGTCTTGGGGTGGAGGCGGATCATCCACGACTGGTCAAAATATCATTACTTATGCCTCCAATCAAGGAATCGTTTTGGTGGCAGCAGCAGGTAATGATAACGTTTCGTCTGTTTTCTATCCTGCTGGTTACCCAGAGGTGATCGCAGTGGCATCCACTACGTTTGGAGATAGTAAATCTTCATTTTCAAATTATGGTGCTTGGATTGATGTCTCTGCACCAGGAAGCGCGATATACTCAACTGTTCCTGGCGGCGGTTATCAAATCAAACAAGGAACATCTATGGCGAGTCCTATGGTGGCTGGGTTAGCGGGTCTCATGCTTTCTCTTAACCCTAGTTTGTCTCCTGAAGATGTAAAAACATGTATCTTATCTACAGCTGATGATATTGAATCGGCAAACCCATCGTATGTTGGAGATTTGGGTGCTGGAAGAATTAACGCTTTTCAAGCAATGAATTGTGTTTCAGCAACATTGAATTGGGCACCTCAAGCTGATTTTATCGCAAGTTCTGTTAATATTCTTGAAGGGCAAACAGTTACATTTAACGATCTTTCTATCTATAATCCTACTTCTTGGACATGGACGTTTACAGGTGGAGTACCGGCTACGTTTAACGGTCAAACACCAGGTCCAATTACTTATAACACGGCTGGCACCTATGCTGTTTCATTAACGGTAACCAATGCAAATGGAACAGATACAGAAACGAAAACGGCCTATATCACGGTGAATGACCTTACTGGTTGTGATGAAATTTCTAATACATTACCGGCAGACCCTAACAATGTTTGGACGTGGGGAGCCCCCAATGGATATATAATGGGTCACAATTATACACGCTACAATAGAGTTGCAGAAAGGTTTACTGCGGTTGGACCAACAACCATTATGGGAGCAGACTTTTTCTTTCTAGAGGCAGCTTTTGTTGATCCAAATACAACCATTGCAATTAAAGTTTGGGCTGATGCTGCGGGAAACCCTGGTGCTGAACTGTATTCAGAAACGATTCGTATTAGTGAAATAGCGGATAATATTACACCAACTGGTTTTTTTCCAACAGTTGTTGACTTTGATTTACCCGTAGCAGTAGCTGGAGCTAACTTTTTTGTAGGTTATGAATATGCGTATAGAGTAGGTGGGGGAGATACAATCACGTGTGCCGCATCGGGGAATTTGACAGCAGACGCCACGCGGCCGAATTCGGTATGGGTGTTTGTAAATCCAGCTGATAATCCATTAGGAATACCGACAACAGGTTGGCAGCAAGTTTCAGATATCGGTACGATAGAATTAGCTATGCATGTATATCCAAGAATAACAAGTGCTCCTCCAACAGCAATTATAAATCCAACGCCTGGAACGGTATGTCAAGGAGGGTTTATTACTTTTGACGGAACTTCTTCACTAAATACAGTTAACTGGGAATGGGCCATAAATGGTACAAGTACACCATACCCAACAGGAAGCGCTCCAAATGTCATTATGAACAACGATGGTACCCATTGGGCCTATATGTTAGCTGAAAATTACTGTGGTTATTATCATATTGATAGTATTCAAGTAACTGTAAACCCAACTCCAACTGTAACGTTAACTTCTTCAGTGGTTTCCGATTCCATTTGTCCAGGAGGTTCGGCTGTATTGACAGCATCTGGAGCTACCAGTTATTCTTGGAATCCTGGAGCTTCTCTTTCTTGTACCACGTGTCCTAATCCAACGGCTACACCAGCAGTAAATACCACATATACTGTGACCGGAACTGCAGGAGGATGTTCTTCTGATACGTACTACACTTTAGTAGTGGATAATAGCGCTCCTATTGCTGAATTTTTAATGAGTTCTGACACACTTTGCGAAGGGGATTTAGTTTCATTCAATGGAGCGATTTCCGATGGAGGGTCTGTGTTTACTTGGGGATTAACTGGGGCATCTCCTTCAACTGCGTCAGGAGCAATTATTGAGGTTGAATACCCTACGGCAGGTGTTTATACAGTCGATTTATCCATTGAAAACAGCTGTGGTCAAACGGATAACAACTCCCAGCAAATCGTTGTTTTATCAACGGCAATTTGTACCGCTAATTTGACAGAGAATGAAGCGTCAAATGCACCTATGTTTTACGATATAAATGATGCCGTATTGAACATAGATTTGTCTGGAGTGCAATCAGAGGGTAGTCTTTATATTACATCTCTTGCAGGTCAACTTGTTCACAGTCAAAATGATCTTTTTGGACAAATGAATGAGATTGATTTAAAACAATTGGCTCCAGGTATGTATATGGTTGTTTTATCAACGGCTAGTCGGACCCAAACGCTTAAGTTTATAAGATAATCCTGAATGTATTTGAAAAAGGAGGTCAAACGACCTCCTTTTTTTGTGCAATGAATTGTTGAAAAAGTAATTGTGTTTTGGAGTAATTATCCGAAATTTCCGTATTATTATTTGTAAATTTGTAGCCATGTTCGACGACGAAGACGAGGAAATATATGGTGGTGATGTCAATGATGACTTGGTTCTCTTCAATACAATGTATGAAAAGAATGATTACGGGTATTTTGATGCGGATAGGATTGAAGCATTAATCGACCATTTATTGGTGACTAATCAATTTAAAAAGGCAAAATGGGCTGCAGAAATGGCACGTGAACATTTTCCTTTTAATAACTTATTTTACCTTCGTCAGGCCCAAGCAATGTCTTTGATGGGGGACATCAAGGAGTCCTTAAAGATGTTGAGTCATTTGGAAAAAATGGATACTCCAAGTTTGGATCTTTACCTTACATTGGCCTCAAGCTTTAGTCAACTAAGAGACAGTGAGTCTGCAATAAAGTATTTTACAAAGGCGCTAGATCTAGCGGAGGAAGAGGAGCGTGCCGATATTTACATCGATATTGCGATGGAGTTTGAGAGTTCTAAGGATTATGTGAGTGCGGTCAAAATTTTAGAAAAAGCAATGTCAGAGCAGCCTCTGAATGAATCGATAGTTTACGAATTAGCCTATTGTTACGATCAAGTAAAGGATTATGAAAAGTCCATCGATTGTTTTTTAAAGTTTCTAGATGAAGACCCTTATTCATACACAGCATGGTATAATTTAGGCAATGCCTACGTTAAACTGAAAAAATTTGACAAAGCGCTTCAGGCTTACGATTACTGTATAGTAATTAACGATGATTTTGTTCCTGCGTATTACAATACAGCGAATACGTATGTTGAACTTGAAGAGTATAATAAAGCGATTGAATTTTATCAAAAATGCATCGGTATTGATGGAGATGATGCACTTACATTTTGCTCTCTTGGAGAATGTTATGAAGAGTTGGAGCGCTACGACGAGGCCATTCATTATTACGAAAAGTGTTTGGTGCTGATGCCGAGCTTTTCAGATGCTTGGTTAGGGAAAGGTGTTGTTTATGAGGCAATGGGAGACTATCCAAGTGCCTTGAGTGCAGTCCGAATGGCTATTGATTTGGATGATACAATATATGGTTACCATCATGTCTTAGCAGGTATTCTGGAAAAGCATGGCGAGACTAGTGAAGCTCGCATAGCTTATGAAAGAGCGATTGAATTATTAGCCAACGGTAGCGATGATGACTTGATCATCGACTACTTATCATTTTTCAGTAAAGAATTTAGCGAAGAACTGTTTGAGGTGATTGAACAGAATGAAATTATTAACAAAAGTGACGCGACAAATTTATTTTTGGTTAACGAGTTTTGGACTATGAATAAGCGGACAGAAGCGTTGGAGTTGTTAGATGAATTGATGATTACCAATTTGAGTCTTGCAAAAAGTTTATTTTTGCACTTTGAAGACTTAAAAGAATACGACGAATTTACGTCACGCATTGAAGAAGAATAGAACCATGAGGAATTTCGAACTACCATTTATTCCAGAGAGAACCGCGAAGCCACGTAACAGTGGACTCACTATGATGATGGACAAAGGGCTTAGCCTGCGTGAAGTAGAGAACTTTATAGAGGCATCAGGCCACCTTACAGATGTAGCCAAGTTTGGTTTTGGAACAGCATTCGTCTCAAGGGATCTGGAAGCCAAATTGAAGCTGTATCGTGAAAACGATATTCGTCCATACTTTGGAGGTACTTTATTTGAGGCGTTTTATGCACGCGGAATGTTCGAAGACTACTTGAGGCTGTTGGATAAGTACAACATGGATTTAGCCGAGATTTCTGACGGATCTGTAATTATTCCCCATGATGAAAAGTGTGAGTTAATTGCCCGCATGGCGAAAGACAGAACAGTCCTCTCGGAAGTAGGATCGAAGGATTCTGGAATTATCATTTCTCCTGCAAAATGGATTAAAATGATGAGTACGGAGTTGGAAGCTGGATCGTGGAAAGTAATCGCGGAGGGTAGAGAAAGTGGAAATGTGGGGGTCTTCCGACCAAATGGAACGGCGCATACATACCTTATCAATAAGATTATTGCGAAAGTAAAACCAGAGGATATCCTCTGGGAGGCCCCTCAAAAAAACCAGCAAGTATGGTTTATTAAGTTGTTTGGTGCCAACGTAAACCTAGGAAATATTGCACCCAATGAAATGATTCCATTGGAATGTTTGCGACTTGGACTGCGAGGGGATACATTCTTTGAAAATTTGCCTGCGGATTATGAAGAGCGTCTGAAGCAAGTTCAAGATGAGGATGAATAATGCTGAACGTATCTGCAATTAAATCAATTTCTGGACACGCTGGGGCTATTTACGATGTTGTTTTAACAGATGAGCATTCTTGCTTTACGACTTCAGCTGATAAGTATGTTGTGAAGTGGAAACTCAATGAAGGAGTTCAAGATAAATTTGCTGCCAAACTTGACTTTTCCGGTTACCGAATAGCGTTAAATTCTGCTGAAAATCTCCTCGCTGTGGGTAATTCAGGTGGTGGCATTCATGTTATAGATTTATCTCTAAAACAAGAAGTTCGCTTATTGTCACAACATCAATCGGCCGTGTTTTCACTAACATATTGCGTTCAAAACTATGAGTTTTACTCAGGTGATGCTGATGGATACTTTTGTGTTTGGAACGGAGATACATTTGATTTAAAATTAACACTTCCATTCAATTGTGGCAAAATCAGAACAATTTCAGTCAATGAGGATGGCTCACATGTAGCACTAAGTTGTCAAGATGGAAATGTCCGTATTTTAGAAACACGGTTTTTTAATGAAGTCGCAACATTAAGAGGTCACAAAGATGGTGCGAATTGCGCGATATTCAGTGGTGACCAATTGTATTCTGGGGCTAAAGATGCGCACATTAGACTGTGGGACTGGAAATCCGAATTACTCCTAAAAAGTGTACCTGCTCATAATTTTGCGGTTTATGACTTTCTTTTACTTCAAGATGGCCAAATTCTGGTTTCAGCAAGTTTTGATAAAACAATTAAAATATTGAGTGCTGATACACTAACGGTGCTGAAGCGGTTGGAAAAAAGAGATGGAGGACACTCCCACGTGGTGAATCGATTGGCTAAATTAAATGAGAGTAGGTTTGTCTCTGTAGGAGATGATAGACAAATAATTGTTTGGGAAATAAACGAAAAAGAACAAGGATGAAAATAATTGTGATAATAGCGCTTGTGCTATTGGTGACGGGCGTCCGTGCTCAGGCTTTTACGACTGCGGATTATGAGAAAGAAGAGGTATATATTACTATGCGTGACGGAGTGCGTTTATTCACTTCAATCTATCGACCGGTTGGTGCAACCGAGGATCTTCCCGTAATTATAAAACGAACTCCTTACAGCATTGCACCATACGGTGATCAATTAATGAAGGCTGTTAGCCATAATCCGGACTTAATTTCTTCTGGGTATATCTTCGTATTCCAAGATATGCGTGGACGATTCATGAGCGAAGGAGATTTTGAAAATACAAAGCCGCCGTATTCATTTTGGGATACTACTAAAACGGATGAGGTGACTGATTCCTGGGATACCTATCAATGGTTAGTAGATAATTTAGAGGGGTTTAACGGAAATATTGGTCAATATGGAAATTCCTATCTTGGATTTACGGCCTTGCTGGCAAGTACAACAGGACATCCAGCTCTGAAGGCTGTTATGCCTATGGCGCCAGTAACGGACTTTTATTTTGAGGATTTTAGCCGGTATGGCATTTTTGCGCTGAACTACTTTCCCGTCATCGATATGTTTGGTCACCCGAGGTCAGGTCCCTTCAATGACTGGAGTTCAATTACCTACCGAACACCATATCTCATAGATAAGGAAAAAGAGTTATATGATGATTATTACGATTTTTTCTTGAAACGGAAGAATATAAAAAGCATGGAAGATATACTTCACCCGGAGAATTTCTTTTGGAAAGAGTTGCGCGAGCATCGAGATTATGACGAGTTTAGACAGCAACGAGGTTGGATTCAATATTTAGACAGTGCCAAGTGTAAGGTGATGATCGTAGGGGGATGGAATGATGAACAGAATTTGTATGGAATACTTAATTCCTATCGCGCATTGATGGAAAAAAAACCAGATTTAACTCCTCAACTAGTTATTGGTCCTTGGTCTCATGGCCACAACAAACGACGTGATGGACAGTATCGTCTCGGGAATATTTATTACGGAGATAGTATTTCAGAAGATTTTCAACGTGATATTGAGTTTCCTTACTTTGAGAAGTACCTTAAAAACAAGGGTGAAGCACCAGATTTCAGTGCTAAAGTATTTAACATGGGAACGCACCAATGGGAGACTTATGCGGATAATGGCTTCACTCAAGCGAGCGATAGTATAACATTGTATTTGACAGAAAACGCTGTTTTATCAGACACTCCGAGTAAAGGTTATCGGTCATTTGTTTCTGACCCGAATACTCCCGTGCCATTTATTCAAGAGGATGATTTCTACAGGATGGCTCCCAAACACTATATGAATGATGACCAGCGTTTTGTTTCTAAACGTCCTGACGTTCTTTCCTTCGTAAGTCCAATTTTGAAGGATACTGTTGATGTTAGTGGACTTATTCAGGCGTTTATCGATTTCTCTACGGATCATGGAGATGCGGATATCTATGTTAAAATTATCGATATTCTTCCGATGGATAGGAAGTCATTGCCAACTGATGCTCCTAGTTTAAAAATGAATGGTTATCAAAAATTAGTCAGACAGGGCTATATTCGAGGCCGTTATCGTGAAGGATTTGATGCTCCTAAGACTTTTAAGAAGAATAAGAAAACCGAAGTGGAAGTACCATTGCTGGAGGTGAGACACACATTCTTACCTGGACATCGAATCATGATTCAAATTCAAAGTTCTATGTTTCCCTTGTTTGAGTTGAACCCGCAAAAATATATCGAAAACACCTTTGATGCAGAACTCGAAGATTTTCAGCCTGCCGAACATAGAGTATTTGGTACAAGTAGGATAGTATTTCCTGTTCTAAAGTAGTACGTTCAATCAATTGAGATTTCAATAGCGACATAGATATAAGATAACGTTCTCAGGTTAATTTGCCTTGTATTTGTTATTGAGTTTGGACTCATCATAATAATGCGTAGGCTTCTGTGTCAGAATTTTTGTAAGCGTAGTAATTTGTCCAGTATGATATGAAAAATGTTCCAACACGTGGATAAGCACAGAAAAGTAGGTTTCCTCAAATTCTTGGATGGTGATGGGCTGTTGAAGGTTGTCGGAAGTAATGTTTTTTAACGCGGTGTTCATTTGCATCTTTAAGTTTTCCAAAACGAAAATAAGATCAGTTCTTCGGATAGAAGGGTGTGGTATAAATTCACTTGCACGGTCACGTATATCATCTTTTCCACCAATTCCTGCAACAATCCATTGACGTGCATTACCGCATAAATGAAGAACTAATGAACCTATTGGGGGTGTTTGTTTATTTACGCAATACCAAAGCTCCTCGTGCGTGAGCATTCCTAAACATTTGTATATTCTCGGGAAGGATTCATCGTATATGCGTTTACGAAATTCATTGATAATCAATCTACTTGGTTCCATTGATTCTGCTTTTTTTTTGAATGTCTTAAGTTAAGAAAAAAAAATCCAATCCCGAGTGTGGTCTCATTTTCTTTTTGACTATATTTGCCGTCCCAATAGCAGAATTCATGCGTACAAGCATTTCTGTGAAATGGATGAATGGTGGTTGTAGCTCAGCTGGTTAGAGCGCCGGATTGTGGTTCCGGAGGTCGCCGGTTCGAACCCGGTCTTCCACCCGATAGATGCAAAAGCCTTGAATTCATTTGTGATTCAAGGCTTTTTTTGTTGGGATTGGATTTCGTTTGATGATAAGTTCTTCAATGGTCTGTTCCCACATGACCATTCTATCACCAAGTCCATGGAATATTAAACAATATATTCTGGTCAAATTATAAATAGGTCGCGACCTATTTATTTCGTTTGTTGTTTATACCGGATACGTTTTTATTTTTTCTGTCGGTGTAGGATTGAAAACCTTCTACATTGGAAAGCATGACCTTATGCTAAACTCAACAAAATCCCCCACCACAGTGGTAGCAGCATTCCAAAAATCATGATGACTTTAATACTTTTATGTGTTTTTCGGTACGAAAGCTTATCACTGGACTTGAACAACATTATAATGGTAATGACAGAGCTTATTGCTGCTGGAAGCAGTGGCAAAAAAGAAAACCAATCATCTAAGATGCCTTTATTAAAAATAATTAATGTAAGGGTTCCTGCTACGGATAAAAAAAGTAGTACTGCTGCCCAACTTTTTGCGTGTTGAAAACCAAAAACGAGAGGAATGGTACGTGCTCCTAATTTTTTATCGCCGGCAGTGTCTTCCATATCTTTAACGATTTCTCGCGCCCAATTCAGTAAAAAGGCAAAAGCTCCAAAAACAAAACCCAAAAGAAGGGCGTATCTTTCAGGGTGAACAACTTCGAAAGGAAAAATAGTTGCTTTTTCTCCAAGAGCCAATGAAGAAAGGACATAATCAAAGTTCAATTGCTGGTTGTAATAAATCCCTACAAGAATTGGAACTAATCCTGTTAAAAGCGCTATAGCTATGTTTCCAATATATAGTGTTCGTTTGAATAGCATCGAATAGAACCAGAGCAGATTAATGGAGAAAAGATGTATAAATAAATACCAAAAGGAGTCATTTCGATAACTGAGGTAGAGCGCCATTGAAAAAGCTATGAGGTTCAGCATCCAATGCGCTAGAATAGCAACTCTTGGTTTTATATGTCGTACAATGATTATGCGTTCAGGTCGGTTTACACGATCGGCTTTGATGTCAAAGTAGTCATTAATGATGTTTCCTGCTGCTGCAATAATTACTGTTGATAACACTAGCACAAAGAAATCGAATGTAGCCACGGCGCTGTATCGTGCGTCTAGCAGAAAGACACTGTCGAAATACCACGCAAGACTATACATGGTAAGGGCCACGACAAGTAGGTTAAATGGACGCGTTAATCTCAAAAAATGGATCATGGTACAATTTTATATTCTGTTCTTCGGTTCGTTTGGTGCGCTGCTTCTTTTTCTTTGTCGGAAGCCATCTTGGCTATTTCTGAATCGCTTATTTTTGGTTGTGTTTGGCCGTAACCTTTGTAGGATAAACGACTTTTGTCTATTCCTTTTTCAAGGATGTATTCATATACCGAGCGGGCCCTATTCTCAGATAAGATTTGATTGTCTTTCGCATTTCCTCGGGTATCCGTATGTCCTCCGATTTCTATTTTCGTTAATTTATTTTCATCTAAGAACTCAAAGAGTTTGTTAAGTTCAACAAACGACTCTTTGCGCAATGTTGATTTATTTAAATCAAAGAAAACATTGGCAAGTGTAACACTTCCACCTTGACCAATCGGGATTAACGGAACATCCATTTGTAGTGCCTCTAAACCATTTTCAGGTTCTGTCATGTTAAAGTTTTTACTAAAAAATGAGTAGCCGGGAAAGGAAACGTTTAACGCATATTCGCGTTCAGTGGGCAATGCAACGAGGAATTCACCGGTGAGTTGATCCGCTTCCGCTTCAATAACTTTTTCCCCAGTCGATAAGTCAATTAATTCAAAGCGTCCATCTAACGGTTTTTTTGTGGTTGCATCATACACTAATCCTTCAAAGTAGGTCGTTTTTATAGGTCTAAACTCTTCTGGCATCGCAAAGTAGTAGATGTCTAGTCCACCGTATCCTCCAGGTCTGTCGGACGCAAAAAACGCTACCTCTCCATCTGGTCCTACTAATAATGAATTTTCATCATTTTCTGTATTAATGGGATATCCCAAGTTGATCGGGTCACCCCAATTTCCAAGCGCATCCATTCGCGACATGTAGATATCATACCCGCCGAGTCCCGTGTGGCCATTCGAGGAGAAATAAAGGGTTCTTCCATCGGGGTGGATGAGCACTGAAGTCTCCATGTAGGGAGTGTTTATGTTAGCGGGTAAAGGGGTTGGTCTGCCCCAATTGCCTTTGGAATCTTTTTTACTCACGAAGATGTCGCTACGCATGGTTCCTTGACGCCCAACTCTACGCACAAAATATAATGATTTACCATCTGCTGAAAGCGAAGGCTGGGATTCCCAATTGCCTGAGTTAACCTCTCCAGGAAGGTTTTTAGGATTCATCCATTCAGTTCCAATGCGCTTGGTGATAAACATGTCACAGCTCCCCATACCTTCTCGATTAGGACCATAATAGTACCCCGTTTCGTCAGAGCAAGCAACAAATATTAAGGTGCGACCATCTGCCGATAGAGTGGGTGCTCCTTCATTCAGGTTCGTGTTGATGTTTTGTGGCATCGCAATAGCTTTCATCCATATATTTTTCTCACTGAGTTCAGAAACATAAAAATCTTCTTGACCGCGGGCATTTTCACGTGAGGGTATCAGTCGAGTAAAAAGCAAGGTACGTCCATCTACCGTGATTGTAGGGAAGTATTCTGGGTGTTCGGTATTGATCCCCGGACCTATGTTAATAGGGTCTATTTTGGCGGGGTTATTTTTCGCATCGATTGAAAAAAGTGCATTCTTTTTCATTTTGTCCGCAGCCCATGCCAATTCTTCTGTAATCGCTCTACTGCGGCTGTTGAGGATGAGGTCAAAATACGTGACAGCATCTTCATATTCTCCGTTTTGCATTTGGAGCTCACCTAAATCAAAATAAAGAATACCATTTAGATTTGCGGAAGGATTTATCTCGAGCGATTTTTTGAAATGTATAACGGCATTTTCGCTATCTCTCGTGATACGATAAAATTCTCCAATTAATTGATGCGCTTCCAAGAAGTTAGGGTCACGTTCTAATGCTTTTTCTAGTAGATCAATACCTCCAGCATAGTCAGGTCGACCGTAAGCATCCAACTGAGCATTTGGCAACTTCTTAGCTTCTTCATATTGCTTGATAGCCTTTTTATTTTTCGTTGAATATCCCATCTGCGCCGTTGAACAGGACGAGTTGAAGAAAATAATCGTAGAAATAAGGAGAAATAAAATATTGTTCATAATTAGGGTATATTCATGAATTTATGCGTTTGTAACGATATTCGCCATTTCGGGTTACGTTTCACGTAGTCAATAATGATAGGCAAGAGTTGTGCCTGTTTTGACCATTCAGGTTGAAGATAAAGTTGACAATCCTTTCCCACGTTTTCAGCATGTCCTTCCGCCCAAACAAAGTCACTGGTATGAAAAATAACCACTTTAAGTTCATCAGCTTTTTTATAAGCTTCATTACAGGGAGCTTTAAATTTCTTTGGAGAAAAGCAATACCAATTAATTGGGGCTGATAAAGGATAACAACCAGAGGTTTCAATAGCTACCTCAATTCCACCCTTCTGAAGCCCTAAAACCAGGGAGGTCAGGTCATACATTGCAGGCTCACCACCGGTTATTACAACAAAATCTGTCCCACTTGCTTTAACTTGCTTTAACAGCGTATCTAAATCTGTTGAGGGGTGTTTCTCCGCTTCCCAGCTCTCTCTGACATCACACCAAACGCAACCTACGTCACAACCTCCCGTTCGAATAAAGTAAGCAGCACGACCAGAGTAGTATCCTTCTCCTTGTATGGTATAGAATTTCTCCATTACGGGCCACGAAGAACGCATTTGATTGGTCTGTGTTTCCATTAGCTCAAAATTAATCATTTCTTTAGGATTTCAACCAATTCTTTGGTGCATTCAGACCAGCGATAATTCGTCTGAATGAATTGCTTTCCATTGGTGGCAATTTTAGTGTAAAAATCGTTTTGTTCAAGCAGTCGTAAAACGTGATGAACAAATGTAGCTTTGTCATCTGCAATTAAGATAGACTCATCTGGAGTGGCTTTTAATGCGTTATTTGCAAGAGTTGTTGTAATGCATGGTAACCCCATTGCCATCGCTTCCAACAGTTTATTTTGTAAACCAGTACCGATGAACATCGGCGCCATAAATATCCGCCCCTGTGCGTAACTGTCTCTAATATCGTCTACCCATCCTGTAATTTTTACACCTTCTCTGCTGAGTGCTCTTACTTCAGGTGTCGGTGTGGCTCCAGATAGCAGCAACTGAACCGATTGCGGAAGTTCCGGTAATATTTCGTTAACGATGTATTGAGCTGCTTCTACATTTGGAGGATAACTCATGTTTCCCGTAAAAACGATTTCAACTGTTTTCTCATGTGTATAGGGGGTAAAAAATATTTCGTTGACGCCGTTTGGGACAACGGTAATGGAGTTTCGCAGGGTGTGAAAAATGTGTTGCCTGTCTTGTTCGGAGATAATCGTATGGTACTCAAAATAAGAGAAAATTGAATTCTCATAATTCAAAAGCCGTTTGTATTCGAGCTGAAACAACCACTTTCGTGAGGCTTTTTCTCTCTCTACTCGTCGTTCAATTCCTTTGGAAAGGGCATCCATGTAATCAATTGTCTTACTACAATGGTGGTAGTTTTTAACGTATTCCGCCACGCGAATTAATTGACAATAAATATGATCGGGAGCTATGTCATCAAGAAGTCGATTTACCTTCCGCTGTGTTCTCCAATTGTGAAAATACCCCACTTGGATTGGCTTTTTACCAAATAACTGTATAAATGCTCCGAGCCATTTTTCAATCGGGTTGATGCGATAAACTGTGAGAGAAGCGAGTAATGGAGTTAATTCTTTTCTTTGAGCATCAGTAACCGGGGACTCGGATAATGAAATAAGGTGTACGTCAAATGATTTCGAAAGCTCTTGAATCTGGAAGAAGGCACGCAATTTATCCCCCTTTTCCAAAGGGAATGGAAATCGTGAGGTGATCACAACGAGCTTTTTATATGGAGGTGATGAATTCAAGAATACGTGTGGAGATTATTTCTTCGCCAAAGTTATCAATTACAAAGTCTCGCGCTGCAGTTCCAAGGCGAATTCTTTTTTCTGTATTGTTGTTTAATTCGAGCATGGCATCAACAAAATCCTTAGGAGAATCCGCAATGATTACATGTTCATCGTGTATCACGTTAACTCCACGAGCTCCTTCCGACGTGGTGATAATGGGCTTTCCCAACGCCATATTTTCTAAAAGCTTAATTTTTATTCCGCTACCAGATTGAATGGGAATGAGACATATCCCGTGAGAGAGAATAAATGACTTAGCATCATCCACTTCACCGTGGCAATGTATCTGTGTTGAAGAAAGTCGCGCACAATTCATGCTTTTTCCTGCTAGGTGTATTTTTAGTGAAGAGTGCGCCATTGGGATCACTTTTTTCAAAAGCCAGTCAACACCTTCTTCATTAGGTGTCCAGTCCATTGCACCAAGAAAATAAAAATCATTCTTAGTGTAATCGGAAGTTTCATTCACGCTTGAAAAGGAAGTAGGTATAGTCGTTATTGGTTTCTCTGGGAATTGACTCTGAAAATAACGTGCATCTTGATCGGAAATGACCATTATACCATCTACCGCTTTTAATGCGCTTAACTCATAGAACTTCAGTTGTTTCGCCAGCTTGTTGAAGTATACTTTTTTTACGAATGACCGGCAGCGTTTTGCTTGTTGTTCCCAAATGTGATGCTCGACGTTGTGAGCGCGCAAAATAACTTTAATTCCTTTTGAGCGAAAGAGTTCTGTGTAGGGGAGCAAGAAAATGCTTTCTAAGATAACATAATCGAAGGTATGCTCAGTGAGGTAATTTTCCATTTTTTTTGAGACGCTCGGGTCATAAAAACGCACCACGTTATAGGATTCGTTTTTTATGAGAGACCAAAGTGCCCCAGAAATTGATACTGCGGTATTTATTGGAAAATTTACTATCTTTTGGTGAGACAAAGCTGTTGGGTAATTGCGTATGTCAAAAGGATGTTTATGCGTTGAAAGCGTAAAATGAGTGACGTCCGTTTGATCGTTAGCTATTAGGCCTAAAAGTAATTGACTAATAGCTATTGCTCCTCCATCAATTCTGGGATATGCGGGTTTATTAGAAACGTGCAATACTTTCATTATACTCCTCTTCGTTTAATATAAAAGTTGAGCTTAAATAAGTCCCGTACTTCTTTATCAAGCGCAGCTGCCCGCATAAGTGTAACAGCGAATGGAGCAAGTATGAAGTTGGGACCCCACATACCCCAAAAAGGTGAAATCACCTCTTCTTTAGCCATGTTGTCTCCCACGCTAATTAGTACAAAATAAATCATGAACAAAAGAGCGGCTATAACTACGGGAGCTCCGAATCCACCTTTTTTTACAATAGCTCCAAGTGGAGCACCGATAAAGAACAAGATAATAATAGAGAAAGACAGAGAAAACTTGCGGTGAAATTCGACTTCAAATTTCCGAAGGTTTAAATTTTTCGATTGCTCGATGTCCAACTGATTATCTAAAGAATTGATTTTCGTTCTTAACTGTGTTTTGAGTTCATCAAACATTTGTTTTTTGTCGTAATCCGAAATTTCACTCACGGAATATATAGGGACATTGTCAAAGGGAATAGTTTCTACTGAGTCAATAACAAGTGGATGATATCCAGTTGCTTGAAAATATGCATGTTTGGCTAAGGTGTTTCGAGATAAACCTTTATTGACCTCGATGTAATTTTTTTTCAATGAATCAACCGTTTTATCGATTTGGAAGACATTTAACATCTCAAAGTCATTTTTGAACATATCGTCTTGCGAACGATTGACTTGAAACCCAGTGAGATTCATTTTGTAGGTCGCTGTTTGGAAGGTCGATTTCCGACCTAGAAAATGTTGTTGGTTGTTCGATTTCTTTTTGTCCCGAAATCCTACAGAAGTTTTTTCAGCCAACTCCTCAATAGATTCACCATTATATAACTTGAAGAAGAGGTAGTCGCCATTCACAGACTTGTAGAATTCTCCAGAGTCCGCGGTAACAGTTTTTAAGGCGCTGGCGTCCCTCCGATCATGGATTATAATATTTTTAAATCGACTGTTATTTCCTTCTTTGATTTTTATACTAAAACCATCGATCTCTTGGGTATAAGCACCGGGTTTAAGAAATGCACTCAGTTTTGTTTCTTGTATGTCCCATATGATTGAGTGCCATTTGAAATTGGCCACAGGAATAATATAGTTTGAAAAATAGAATGTTCCGATGGCAATACCGAAAATGACGACGCTCAGCGGTCGAAGGATACGATAAATGGATAAACCAGATGATTTAAGTGCCGTAAGTTCATTGTTTTCACCAAGGTTTCCGAGTGTGATTATTGAAGAAAGTAATATTGCCAGGGGAAGTGCAAGCGGCAATAAACTTGCAGAAACGTAAAATAATAATTCCAAAATAATCGAGAGCTCTAGTCCTTTCCCCATAAGGTCGTCAATGTATTTCCATAGGAACTGCATCACTAACATGAACATGGAAATGAAAAACGTCGCTAGAAATGGACCAATGAACGACCTTATAAAGAATTTACTAAGTTTTTTCAAGTCAATTTATCTTGATGCGAATTTAATCTTTTTATAACAACGGATGTTCCCGATTTTATTGTAATTCCGAATTTTGATAAAAAGAAAGTAGGATGCGATGGATTGTTATGTTGTTTTGGTGATGAGCCTCTTCTTTAGCGTTTGCGTTACCGATTTAGTACCGATTTTCCATTGCAAGGAGCTTCTTTAGATCCTGGTGAAATGTACCTAACAGGCTCGCTCGAAACGATTGTTGGTTTTGCACAGCCTTATTTCGAAGTTGAGAATCGATACGTTGCTGGTGTCGGTTACTATTTCAACAATAAACATAAAATTGAATTATCAATTGACCTTCGAACAGATGCTCATTTTGATCCGCGTTTTCGCCAGCGCCTATGGACCAAAGTGAGTTATTATTGGTCAATTAAGTAAGACCATTAAAATTCGTTAATTTATGCGTGAATGGCATGTTTGTTTTGTATCTTTGTATTTCTAATTTGAATGGGGCTGACTTGGATTTGACAGCATTCGTGATGATTAGTGTAAGCATGTCGAGCCATGTGGTGAGTCTCGTTAATCTCTGGTCACAAACTATAATTGACAATACGTCATATGCTCTCGCAGCCTAATAACTGAATGTTATTACGCTTAATCCACTCCGAATAATAGTAAGAGGGACGAGTTTCCCGCCGGATCTCCCGCTTTTTGAGAACTGGATCACGGGAAATCAACAATAAAAAGCTAGCGCAACGTCGGCTTCTGATGGTGTGCGAAACTCTAAGAGGCTAAGTTGTAACTGGGGTGTTTATGTCCAGGTTACAGTTGAAAACCCAATCATAAACTAAACATGTAGAAGGCTAGTTTTTGCTTTGTTTGGACGAGGGTTCGAACCCCTCCAGCTCCACAAAACAGTTTTGAGCAAGAGTATTGAGCATACAGGCGAAAATACTCTTGCGAAAAGCGTTTTCTCCCTCTAAACTCTTGCTCCAACTCTTGCTAAATTTTTACGAATGTTCGATTTTGAAAAGTTAACCGTTTACACGAAAGCTAAAGCTTTGAACAATAAAGTAAATCACTTTCTTATTCATACTAAATTAGACAGAACTACGAATGATCAACTTAGGAGAGCTTCTTTTAGCATTATGCTCAATATAGCGGAAGGTTCTGGGAGATTCACTAAACCAGATAAAAGTAATTTTTACGTAGTATCAAGAGGTTCTAGTTTTGAATGCGTGGCAATTTTTGATTATCTCAAGGATATTGAAAGTATTGACGAAATCAAGTATGATGAGTTTTATAATGATTTAGATGAGTTATCAAGAATGTTATTTTCTTTAATTAAGAATTTATCTGAGTAACAAATCTAATGCTTCGGCGGATGCTGTCCACTGAGTTTCCGAGTAACGAAGCTCGAGGAGAATCATAGATATCTATCGTTTACGATTCATATTACCTTTTGAGAAACGTAGTGCCCTCTTTGAGAGCTTTGTGCACATTCGCTAAAACCTCTACCCTTACAAAGAAAATGTTTAAGTCAATTTTTCACTAAGTTCACACAAAGGAATCACAAAGAAAGTGGTCATCTAACATTACACCTGTGAAGCATGCAACGCAGTTAAATATCTAAAATCAGACTCTGGAAAAGCTTTTTCAAACAAACGCTTCATATAAAAAGGAACTACCTGTTATTTAGACGGTTTCTATATTGTCAATCGCGTAACATTTGTTACAAAATGCCACAGCGCATATTTCTAAATTTGATATAATAAAAAATGCGTACAATTACCGTCATAGCAAAATTTTTGGTGCTTTTTCATCTCTCAGCTCAACAAGATGTAGCCGTATTGAGAGCGCATGTTGAAGCGTTGAGCTCTCCTAAAATGGAAGGTCGAAGAGCGGGTACAGAGGGAGAGATGTTAGCCGCACAGTATATAAAATCTCAATTTCAAAGCATAGGTTTAACTCCATTGACACCACGTTATTATCAGTCCTTTAGCATTCCCTCTGCTCAAGATTCACTTGATACGCAGAAGAATTCATTGACGGCCAAAAATGTAATCGGTTATATTGATAACGATAAGGAAAAAACGATTGTTATTGGTGCTCACTATGATCATTTAGGAACAGGATTTCATGTGGCAAGTCGAGAAGGTGAGACTGCAGGTAAAATTCATTATGGGGCAGATGATAACGCCAGTGGAGTGGCACTCATGTTGAGCTTGGCTAATTATTTTGAGCAGAATGATATACAAGAGTCCACTAACTTCGTCTTTATCGCATTTTCTGCAGAAGAAATTGGACTTATCGGTTCGAAATATTGGTGTGCGAATTCAGGATTCGATATGAAGTCTATAAAAGCCATGATTAATTTGGATATGGTGGGTCGTCTTGACCCTGCAACCAAAGAACTATTTGTTTTTGGAACGGGTACTTCTAATCGTTGGAATGATTTGCTAGATCAGCACAATTCGCGTTTTGCGTTGGTCAAAGACTCAAGTGGCATAGGGCCAAGTGATCATGCTTCTTTTTATTTAGAAAATATTCCAGCGGTGCACTTTTTTACTGGCCAGCATGAGGACTATCATACCTCAACAGATACGTACGAGAAAATTAATTATTACGGTATGCTTGAATTACATCAGTACCTGATCCATGTTATTGATGATATTTCGCAAGAAGAGGATATGACGTTCCTTCCGACAAAAAACAAAATGCAAACCAAGCGCACTAAATTAAAAGTGACCTTAGGAATAATGCCGAGTTATGGTTATCACGGTCCCGGATTAAAGGTGGATGCGGTTATTGATGGAAAACCTGCGGCTTTGTCTGGAATGCAAGACGGAGATATTATCCTAACCATGAACGGTCAAGATATAGCAGATATTTATACGTATATGGAAGTTCTCAGTGAACGATCACCTGGAGAGCAAATGGAAGTTATCGTAAAAAGAAATGATAAAAAAGTTTTACTGACAATTAATCTATAAATTATGAAAAAGAATTTATTCACTTTACTACTGATGTCCTTGCTGGTTATGTCTTCACACGCCCAAAACAGTTTTCTATACCGCGTTGAATTGGAGCCGGTTGTTGTACCTAATTTACCGGGGATGCATTCTTTCGCTTATGCCCAACACGATGGGAAGTGGTTGGTGATTGGTGGTAGGTTAGATGGAATCCATGCGAGACAGCCGTTTAATGCGTTTCCGGAGAATCAAAATAATAAAGAAGCGTTTGTAATTGATTATGAAAATCAAACGTTTTGGTCTGCAAATTTAGACGTGCTTCCTGTACCTATTTTTGAGCAGATGCAAAGTACCAATATGAACTTCTATCAAGTGGATGATACGCTCTATTTTATTGGAGGCTATGCCTATTCCAATACGGCTCAAGATCACATCACTTTTCCAAGCATGACAACAATTATTGTTTCAGAGGTAATGGATGCAATTATCAATTCTGGAGATATAACGCCCTTTTTTAAGCAGATAGACGATGATATTTTTGCGGTTACAGGAGGGCAAATGGGACAAATGGATGGTAAACTGATGATTATTGGTGGACATCGTTTTGACGGACGTTATAATCCAATGGGACATGCAACATATGTTCAAACTTATACTAATGCTATTCGCTCTTTTAATGTGAATAATGCTGGAACTCAATTATCGTTTTCAAATTATGCTGAAGTAATTGATGCTGTTCATTTAAGAAGAAGAGATTATAACTTGTTACCTCAAATTTTTGAAGATGGAACTATGGGGTACACGATTTCTTCGGGTGTTTTTCAAGAAACTATTGATTTGCCATTTTTGTACCCGGTAGATATCAAGCCTTCGGGACATACGCCAAACACGTCTTTTAATCAGTACTTGTCTAATTACCATGGGTCGAAAGTGGCGATTCATGATGCTGCGAATAATCAAACACATAATTTATTTTTCGGAGGAATGAGCCAGTATTATTATGACAATGGTACGTTGGTGCAAGACGATCAAGTTCCGTTTGTGAAGACAATTAGTCGATTATCTCGTTATTCAGATGGTAGCTTAGAAGAATTTGTTTTGCCTGTTGAAATGCCCGCTTTAAAAGGTGCGAGTTCGGAGTTTATTATGAATCTTTCAGTACCTCACCATGAGGAAAAAATAATCAAATTGAATGAGGCGGCTGGCATTTCTGATACCATTCTTGTCGGACATATTGTAGGAGGAATACTCAGTCCTACACTGAATCCTTTTTCAAACAATGTAACGGAAACAACGAGCGCAGATGCATCCATTTACGCGGTAAAGTTAATTTATGATCCGTCGTTGAGTTCAGCACCGATTGCTCAATCGAACCCACATACACTGTCTGCTTTTCCGAATCCGGTGAAGGATAAAATCAGTTTGGAGATGAACATTCAAGGTGGCAATTGGATCGAATACCACATCACATCAGTTGATGGTCAAGTTTTGCAAACAGGGGAGTTCGATAAAGTGAAAAACGGTACGAAAACGTACACGATTAAACTCAACAAGACTATTGCACCTCAACAGCTTTTCTTGACAGTATCAGTGGATAACGTTCACTTTTTTTATCACAAACTAATAAAAGAATAAGTTTTATTTCGAGACGTTGAGATCAATAGCACGTTGGAGTACAATTTGTGTTATCCTTCGGTTTAATTCTTTGGAGTGCTGCACGTAGCGGTCATATTCTTCCAACGTTAGATGTCCAATGACCATTCCAATGACTTCGCGTCGGAAGGCTTGGTCTTTGGTGTATAACTGAGTTAAAGTGTTGATTTGCTGATCTTTATTTAATACTGTAAAGTCTGTTTTAAGCAAAACTAATTTTGCCTTTAAGTGTGCCATCAATAAGTCACTTTGCATCTTTATTAACGGACGGAGGATTCTATTTTGGTAATCTTCCGCTTCTGTTAATGTGCCTTCTAAAATGTGGCTGGGTAAACTTGGTCGTTCTGTGTTATTCTCTTCCATAAATTGACCCTAAAATTTCGTCTGCAAAACTTATTCCCGCTGGGTTCTTGTATTTGGAAAGAAGCTGATGTTCTACCAACCCCCAGAGCAGCAATTCTTGTAGGAAAGTGCGCTCAACTTCATCGGATGTTGGATGATATTGGTCGATAACCGCGTTTAGAGGAGTGATTTGATTCAATTGTTCTGCATATTTTTTATCAATCGTCCCCGTGATTAACTCGAAGTTTTCAGTCTCCATAAACCATTGCACAATGCTGTCGAATTCGTCTGACACCCCTGGCTTTTTTAGTTTTTTAATGGGTCTAAATTCCTGATTAAATAGTGTTTTTATGGCAGAACCTATTAGCTGATGCGCTACTTGTTCTGCACCCAATTGTTCGCCCTCATAAACGAGTTCTACCTTTCCTGTAATTGACGGAATAATGGCTTCGAAATCCGACAAGCGAACTACTGTGGTTTTTTCACCATTTTGAAGCATGCGCAAATGAGCAGCGGAGAAAAGGTTTTCATACATGGTGATACTCATTCGTGCAGAAACACCACTGTTGGCGTCAATGTACGGAGACTCACGCGCTTCAAAAACAATTTGTTCTAATAGCGTTTTCGCGCTTTCAGGTACTTTAATAGCATCTGATGTAACCTCTCGAATTACTTCTTGTGCCGTAATTTGTTTGCCAATTTCGATACTCAACGGATAGTGGGTAAGAATTTGAGAACCAATTCTATCTTTTAATGGAGTAACAATGCTTCCTCGATTGGTATAATCTTCCGGATTTGCAGTAAAAATGAAGTTGACATCTAGAGGTAAACGCATTTTAAATCCTCGGATTTGTATATCTCCTTCTTGCAATATGTTGAATAATGCGACCTGAATGCGTGCTTGTAAATCGGGGATTTCATTAATGACAAAGATACAGCGATTTGCTCGTGGAATCATTCCGAAGTGGATGACTCTTTCGTCCGCATAGGATAGTTTCAATGTAGCAGCTTTGATTGGGTCAATGTCACCAATTAAGTCGGCAACCGTTACATCAGGTGTCGCTAATTTTTCAAAAAAGCGTTCACTCCGGTGCACCCATTCAATAGGTGTCTCTTTTCCTTTTTCGGCCTTCAGCGATTTTCCAAAATGAGAAATCGGACAGAATGGATCGTCGTTAATCTCTGAACCGGCGATGATTGGAATGTATTCATCGAGTAATTCAATCATGGATCGGGCAATTCGTGTTTTAGCTTGACCCCGTAATCCTAATAGGTTGATGTTGTGTTTGGATAAAATTGCGCGCTTGATTTGCGGTATCACCGTGTCTTCGTATCCAATTATCCCTTCGAAGATGGAAGTTTTATTGATCAATTTCGTTTGCAAGTTGTCGCGTAATTCATCCTTTATTGATCGAGATTGATATCCCGATTTTTCAAGTTCTCCAACTGTTTTTAGTGCTGTCCATTCCATAGCTATCGAATATTTTTCTTTTTGTTTTTTTCGTAATCTTCAAATATCATTTGACCTAACCCTTTCAGGCCAGTGTAAAACGCTTTACCTTGATTGGCTTCTGTAAACTCTTCCACAAATGACCGCAGATAAGGGTCCTGCGCAATCATAAATGTTGTGATTGGAATTCCTAGTTTTCGTGCTTCCTTGGCTTTGTTCATGCATTTCCCTGTAATGTAAGAATCTAGTCCATTACTGTTCATATAGTATTCGCCATTTGGAAGGTTCAAACAACTAGGCTTGCCATCGGTAATCATAAAAATCTGACGGTTCGCTTGCTTTTTCTTGCGCAAAATGTCTAGTGCAAGGTTCAATCCAGCTACCGTATTGGTGTGATAAGGTCCTACTTTTAAATACGGCAAATCTTTTATGGTGATTGGCCAAGCGTCATTTCCAAATACAATGATGTCAATGCTGTCTTTCGGATACCTTGTCTTGATTAGCTCTGCTAATGCCATGGCTACTTTTTTAGCAGGAGTAATACGATCTTCACCATACAAAATCATACTGTGGCTGATGTCAATCATTAATACCGTGCTCATCTGCGCACTGTGATGCGTGTCGTTAACCACTAAATCTTGCTCAGTTAATTTAAAGTCATCCATCCCATTGTTCGTAAAGGCATTTTTCACACTTTCCGTGACGGAAATTTGATCGATACCGTCCCCAAAGGAATAATTGCGCAGGTCTCCTGTACTATCTGTTCCAGCGCCAATATGTTTGGTTTTATGATTTCCTTTTTCCGATTTTTTCAAATCTCCAAAAATCTGATCGAGTGCCCGTTGTCGAATCACTTGTTCTGTTTTTTCGGTAATGGCTAATCCTTTTCCATTTGGTTTGTCCTCATCATCTTTCAAGTAACCATGCTTTTTGAGATCTTCCACAAAATCTTCCATGGAATATTCGCTTGAAAAGAGTTTGTACTCCTTGTCTAACTCATTCATCCAATCCAACGCTTCATCAACGTCTCCAGCTGTGTGGACAATGATTTCTTGGAATACATCTAGTAAGCGCTCAAAGTCTGACTTTTCTTCTGCTTGAAAAGGCGTGAAAGTTATTCCTTCTGGTCTCTTTTTGTGGGGGTAATGCATCATTCTTACCAATTTGTTGAGCTCCTTAAAGTAACTCATATGAACTAAACAAAACAAATGAGATTTAGTTTAGTATTATCCATTGAAGCTGCAGTTATATTTTCTTTTACACGGCAATCTGATTTTTTCCAACTTTTTTAATTGCTAAATTTGTTGGTCTTTATGTTTTTAATACATTTACCTCAAATTCTATCCGTTTAAATAAAGACCATGAGCAAACCGAGACTTGTAAAAGACTATGACAAGCTAGACGAATCTGTGAAACAACAGATTAAGTTACATTATCCTTCCGGTTTTGAAGGGAACCTGGTTCAATTTCAAAATAAAGAGGGGAAAACAGTGAGTGCGCTTCCTTTTGAAACAGAAGAAGTGTATTACCTGATTCGTATGACTGTGCTCGAGGCGCAAGAAATTATCGAAGATGATGAGGACTACGATGACGACGGATTCTTGAAAGATGATGTGCGTGAAGAATATGAGGAGAAGTTCGATGACATCGAGGAGGAAGAAGATGAACCTTCAGAGGATGACGACGAAGAAGATTAATCCTTACAGTAAGTTAAACAATACCATTTATTGAATTGTTGCTCGAAGTATGTTAATACACGATGCACATATAAGTCTAGAAATACAACGTCGTAGAGAGGTTGTATTTCTTCTTTTAGCAGGACTCTTTTTGGGCTCATTAGTGATGCTCAATATTCTTGGAGTATCGCGATTTATTGATTTGTCAGGTTGG